>Ga0335075_10001746_pt1 | contig 35480 bp, 41 predicted proteins | sample Lox_Sample_24_FD_206723 | JGI IMG/M metagenome (GOLD analysis project Ga0335075, IMG submission 206723) | Soil microbial communities from Loxahatchee National Wildlife Refuge, Florida, United States - Lox_Sample_2.4 | ecosystem: Environmental > Terrestrial > Soil > Wetlands | place: USA...
GTCGATCTTCAGTGTCAGCGCGTCCAGATCGTCCGGCGTATGCAGCGGCGTGTCGTAGAATGCCTGCTCCAGCGCTGCATCCTGCGCGCCGCGGATATAATCAAGCCCTTTCACGTCCAGAAACTGTTCATCGTAATAGCGCTTCTCGGCGGGCGATGAGGCATGCGCCGCGAGATAATCAGCGAGCAACAGTTCGTTGAAGATGGCGAAAGACTCGAAGAGATAATGCGGCCCTTCCGCGTAGATCGGGCGTACATCGTTCGCACCCATCAGCGCGCGGTGCACGGCATGTCCGCCTTCATGCGCGATGACCGACATATCCTTGTAATTGCCGCCGAAATTGCCGACGAACAGCATGGACGTCACGCCCGGCGCACCGACGGAGAAGCCACCGCTTGACGCACGATGCGGCACCGCGCCGAGTGCGATATCGGTTCGTCCGTTGGCAGGGTCCAGCAGTGCGTCGAACTGCGCCTGATAGACGGGCCCCAGCTGCGCGAACACAGCGTGATAAATGTTCCGTGCGTCATCGAGCGTGCGCGGCGCGATGGTCGCCGTCGGCACACGCACATCCCACGGCTGAACATCGGCAATACCGAGTGACCGATGCAGGTCCGTTGCACGCACTGCTTCAAAGCGTTTCAACAACGCGCCATCAGCACTGACCTTCGCGATCAGCGCGCGCGTCTTCGCGGGATAGAAGCCCATCGCGAAATATTTGGCGTCCGGCGCATTGGCAAACTTGTGCAACGCGGCCTTCGCGTTTCCGGTGCTGACCGTATGCAGCAGCGCGAACGCCACATCGTCGCGAACGCGGTCGAAACCGGCATTGCGCTTGTCGAATGCCTGCTTGCGGATATCGCGATCGGGATGAACGGCCAGCACGTTGCGTTGCCGGGCGACATCGAGCGGGCCCTGCGGTGTGGTGACGGTGCCGAAATCCGCATGGGAAAGCGCCTGCTCGTAGAGTGCGTCCTGCCAGTCGCTGAGATCTGGCGAGAGCTTCGCCAGGACCTTCTCACCCGCGGCACCCGCATCATGGCCGTTCTGGCGGCGCATATCGGCTATGGCATAGGCATAGGGCTTCAGCGCAGGCGACTTGAGCAGCGCCGAGATATTTGCCGCAGGCAGGGCTGCGATCCCGCTGGCAATGAACGCGGTATGGCTGTCGACCATGCTGTCGACGTCATCTTCACCGCTGCACGCCTTGCTGTCACTTTTGTCGTCGGCGCAGCGCAGATGCAGATACGCATCGTGCCGCACGGCTTCGGTCTGGATGTGCTCGAACTGCGTCAGCGCCGCCGCCAGTGCGGGCGCCGTAGCGGTGAAGGTCTTCTGCGATTTCTCAAGATCGGTGAGTTGCTGCGTGAGTTGCGCGCGCGATGCCAGCTCGGCATCCGGCGATGCGAAATAATAGCGCGCCAAATTGGCAGATGGAGCGGCTTGCACCATTGCCGGAAAAACCACCAGTGCGGCGATCGTCAAAAACCGCCGCGCCAGACGCACAATCATGCCAGGCGAGAATCCAGGTTCTTGCATGCGTCGATCAGGCCCTTCACCGAGTCCGCGGACTTGGTCAGCGCCGCGCGCTCGTCGGCGGTGAGTTCGAGTTCGACGATGCGCTCGATGCCCTTCTCGCCAATCACCGCCGGCACGCCGACATACAGCCCCTTGAAGCCGTAGGCGCCATCGACATAGGCCGCGCACGGAAGCACGCGCTTCTTGTCTTTCAGGAAGCTCTCCGCCATCTCGATCGCGCTGGTCGCGGGTGCATAGAACGCCGAGCCAGTCTTCAGCAGACCCACGATCTCCGCGCCGCCGTCGCGCGTGCGCTGCGTGATCTGGTCGAGACGGTCCTGCTTGATCCAGCCCATCTTCACGAGTTCCGGCAGCGGCACGCCGGCCACGGTCGAGAAGCGCGGCATCGGCACCATCGTGTCGCCGTGGCCGCCGAGCACAAACGCGCTCACGTCTTCGACCGACACATTCATCTCCTCCGCGAGGAAGTGGCGGAAGCGCGCGCTGTCGAGCACGCCGGCCATGCCGACGACGTGGGTGTGCGGCAGACCGGAGAACTGGCGCAGCGCCCACACCATCGCGTCGAGCGGATTGGTGATGCATATGACGAACGCATTCGGCGCATGCGCCTTGATGCCTTCGCCGACCGCGCTCATGACTTTGAGGTTGATGCCGAGAAGATCGTCGCGGCTCATGCCCGGCTTGCGCGGCACGCCGGCTGTGACGATCACCACATCCGCGCCCGCGATGTCGGCGTAAGAGTTCGTGCCCTTGATCTTGGCATTGAAGCCTTCGACCGGGCCGGACTGCGAGATGTCGAGCGCCTTGCCCTGCGGCAGGCCTTCCATGATGTCGAAGAGGACGATGTCGCCCATCTCCTTGATCGCCGCGAGATGGGCGAGCGTGCCGCCGATTTGTCCGCCGCCGATGAGCGCGATCTTCTTGCGAGCCATGGAGAAGTCCTTGTGTTTGGGAAGCCGGGCCGGTTCCTAGCGCGGCGGGACCCAAGCTTCAAGCACGCCTTTTTTAAGCCGTTTTCCGGGCTCTCCGGGCGATGATCGCGAAGGGGATACAGACGACCGCGAGGCCGATGGCGAAAAGGATTCCCAGCGTGTCGGTCCAGGAATAGAGGACCATGAACACGACTTCGATGAGCAACGAGAGCGCTGGCAGCACAGGATAGAGGAATGCCCGATAAGGCCGCGCCAGGCCAGGCTCGGTGCGACGCAGGACGAACACCGCGACCGCCATCGCAATGGCGCCGACGCCGTTCAACGTGCCGATCAGCGCGAACACCCGCTCGAATTCGCCGCTGACAGCAAGACCGACGGAAAAGACTGCCGTCAGCAAAAGCGCGATGGTGGGCGTGCCGCCTTTGTTGACGATGGTGAACCAGTGCGGGAGCAATCCATCGCGCGCGAGCGAAAAGATGATGCGCGGGCCGCCCATGATGTTGGCATTGGCGCAGCTTGCGACCGTGATCATCGCGGTGAGCGCAAACAGAACCTTCGCCACAGGGCCGAACTGTCCAAGTACAATCGTGAACGGCAGCGGCGACGACGCAACGCCATGCAGGCCGAGTGCATAGAGAAGCGCGCCGTTGACGCCGATATAGAGCGCCGCCGTGAGCGCCATGCCGATATACATCGCGCGCGGCAGATCGCGGCCGGCGTTCGTCAGCTCCTCGCCGAAATAAAAGGGAGTGTCCCATCCAGCATAAGCGCCGCGCACGAGTTGATACGCTGCGATCATCGCGCCCCATCCAAGCACCGGCGCTGCGGCAACTGCCGGAGGAAGAGGCTGCGTCTGTGGCGCGAACAGGACAGCGGCAACGCAGAACACCGCGAGCATCGTGGCCTTGATGAGGCTCGTGCCCTCCTGCAGCGCGCGGCCCTCGCGCAGGCCTAGGATATTCGCGCCGAACAAGCCGAGCAGCATCGCAACCGCGACGCCGATCGTGTGCTGTCCGGCCCAGGGCCAGATCAGCGGCAGGAAATTCGCAAACGAGATCGCAGCCGCGCCCGTGCCCGCAACGAATGCGAGCCAGTTCGCCCAGCCGATGATCAATCCGCCGACATCGCCGAACGCGCGGTGCGCGTAGTTATAGACGCCGCCGGATTTCGGGATCGCGGTGCCGAGCTCGGCGAGCACATTGCCGTTCAGCGCCGCGTTGAGTGCGCCGAGCACCCAAAGCCCCATGATAAGCGCGATACTGGGTACGCTCGCGGCAATCGCATTCGGCGCGCGCAGGATACCGGAGCCGATCATGTCGCCGACCGCGACCGCGACACCGAACGTCACGCCGAGAATTTTCAGAAGATGGCCGCGCTCGTTGCCGGCAATGCTTTCAACGACGCTCATGCGGTTCCCCTTCCTTTCGCGATGGGGTCATGTCCATGCGCCGATGTCAAAGAAACAAAAAGACGGATGGAGGCTTGCGCATCCATCCGTCTTTTGAAGCGCGAAACGCGAAAGCCTTAGACGGCTTCCTTCAGTTCCTTGGCGGGGCGGAAGGAGACCTTCTTGCTCGCCTTGATCTTGATCGCTTCGCCGGTGGCCGGGTTGCGGCCCATACGGGCAGCGCGCTTGCGCACCTGCAGGATGCCGAAGCCGTTCAGGCGGATACGCTCGCCCTTCTTCAGGTGCTTCGTCATCATGGTGATGAGATCGTCGACGATTTCGCCGCCCTGCTTGTGGGTCAGCTTCTGCTTGTCAGCGAGCTCGTTGGCGAGCTGCTTGGTGGAGAGCGTTACGGTCTTCGGCTTTGCAGCGGAAGGCGCCTTAGCGGTGGTAGCCATTGTTGCCTCTTAAGAGAATCACAAAGAAGCTTAATTTTACGGCATTTCCTGCACATTGCGAATCCAGTGGCGAAACGCCGCAAAATTCGCAGTGCACAAAAGCCCGATAAAATGGGCAGAATCACGCTGTCGAGTTCGTGAGTGTGTGCGATGGCCAAGCGGCGCGTGTTGAAAACCGAGCGTGGCGTGACCCTGACGGAGGCCATCCTGTTCGATGGCCAGCCGCGCAAAAAGGTCGGCGTCGTCTATGAGGTCAAGACAAAGAAAAAGCCCGCAGGGCGGGCTTTTGAGGACCTTGCAGCGGCGAAGAAATACTTCGCCGTGCAGGTCAGCCTGGGGAAGGATTAGGCCTCGGCGCCGGTATCCGCGCGCTCGGCGATACGGGCGGACTTGCCGCGGCGGCCGCGCAGATAATAGAGCTTCGCGCGGCGGACCTTGCCCTTGCGCACGACCGACACGGAGTCGACCAGCGGCGAGTAGACCGGGAATACACGCTCCACGCCTTCGCCATAGGAGATCTTGCGGACGGTGAAGCTCTCGTTGAGGCCTTCGCCCTGACGGCCGATGCACACGCCTTCGAACGCCTGGATGCGCTCGCGCGTCTTCATCTGCTTGGCCTTCTCGTCGAAGGTCTGTTCGACGACCTTGACGTTGACCTTCAGCGTGTCGCCGGGGCGGAACGCGGGGTGGGCGGTGGCGCGGACGGCCTTCATCTGCTCGGCTTCGAGCTGTTTGAGCAGGTTCATAAGGAAGTCTCCGTCAGGCTGAAATTCGATAGGAAGCCGGGGCGTATAGCCTACCGTTTGGACTTTTCATAGGGGGTCCAGAGGTCCGGACGCCGGGTTTTTGTAAGGTTTTCCGCGGTTTCCCGCCGCCATTTGGCGATTTCGGCGTGGTTGCCGCCCAGAAGCACCTCCGGGACGTCCCGGCCCTCGAAACTCTGGGGGCGGGTGTATTGGGGATACTCCAGCAAACCGTGGCTGAAACTCTCGTCTTCGGGGGAGGCTTCAGCCCCCAGAACGCCTGGGATCAGGCGAACCGCAGCCTCGATCAGCGCCATGGCCGCGATCTCGCCACCGGCCAGCACGAAGTCGCCGAGGCTGATCTCTTCGATGTCACGGGCCTCGATGGCGCGCTGGTCCAGCCCCTCGAAGCGCCCGCAAAGGAGAACGGCTCCAAGCCCCTTGGCGAGTTCGCTCACGCGCTTCTGCGTCAGCGGCAGACCGCGCGGCGAGAGATAGATCAGCGGACGCCCAGCCCGCTCCACCGCATCGATCGCCGCACACGCCACATCGGCGCGCATCACCATGCCCGGGCCGCCACCCGCAGGCGTGTCGTCAACGGTGCGATGCTTGCCGAGGCCGTGTTCACGGATGTCCCGGACCTCGAGCGACCAGAGTTGCTTTTGCCGCGCGCGGCCGAGGATCGACGCGTCCAGCGGCCCCGGAAACATCTCCGGGAAAAGCGTGAGAACGGTCGCAGCCCAGCTCACAGCTGCTTCTTGAATCCGAAATGGCTCTGCACGAAGCCGAGGCGGCGATAGAAGAGATGCGCGCGCGAACGGCGCGTGTCGGAGTCGAGCTGCACAAGACCGCAACCGGCTTCGCGCGCCAGACGCACCGCCTCTTTCATCAGCGCCGTGCCAACATCCTTGCCGCGCATATCCGACACAACGCGCACGGATTCCACGAGCGCACGCCGCGTCCCCTTGCGCGAAAGACCTGGAATGAACACGAGCTGGAGCGCGCCAACCATGCGGCCTTCGCTCTCCGCGACCAGCATGTGGTTGTACTGCTCCTTTTCCATATCGGCGAACGCCTTGGCGTATTCCTCGGAAACGCCGGCGCCATCGATCGCCTTCTCGCGGTTTTCGGCAAGCTCGTCGTCGGACAGCATCGCCACAATGGCATGGAGATCGTTCTTGGTCGCCATGCGGAAGGTCAGATCGCTCATTCGACGGTTCCTCTTTCTCCGGATTCGACTTCTTCGGGCTCTGCGATGACGACGCGCCCGGCTTTGAGATCGACCACCGGCACGAACTCTTTCGCAAACGGCAGCATCACCGTATCGCCGTCACCGCGCGCGATTTCGATGACGTCGCTGGCGCCGAAATTGTAGATCGCCTTGATCGTGCCGATGACGCGGTCGGCTTCGTCCATCGCGGTGAGCCCGATCAGATCGGTGTGATAAAACTCGTTCTCCGCAGGCTCCGGCAGAACCTCGCGCCGCACGAACAGTTCGATGCCGCGCAGCGTCTCCGCCGTATTGCGGTCCACGACTTCGGCGAAGGTCACGACGGCTTCGTCGGCCTTCGTTGTCTTGGCGTGCGACACAGTAAAACCGCGCCCGTCCTTCGCATGCAGCCGGCGATAGCGCGCAAGAGCATCGGGCGTTTCGGTGAAGGTTTTCACCTTCACCTCGCCTTTCAGCCCATGCGCGCCGATCACGGCGGCCAGAAGAACGTCGCGGCTCACGACACTTAGGCGGCAGGCGCCTCAGCGGCGGCTTCCGCGGCCTTGGCGGCGGCAGCGGCGCGTTCCTGCGCCTTCTTCTTCGGCTGCGCCTTCTGCGGGTTGTTGTGCACGCGCGCCTTCACGACGCCGGCATCCGAAAGGAAGCGGTGCACGCGGTCCGACGCGGTCGCGCCCTTGGCGATCCACGCCTTCGACTTCTCAAGGTCGAGCTTGAGGCGGTCGGCATGCTCACGCGGGAGGAGCGGGTTGTAGAAGCCGATCTTCTCGATGAAACGGCCGTCGCGCGGGCTGCGCGAATCCGCGATCACGATGTTGTAGTGCGGGCGCTTCTTCGTGCCGGCGCGGGCAAGTCTGATTTTGAGAGCCATGTCGTTTCCTTCCGTTGAACCGTAAAACTGTTGAACCTATTTCCGGGGCATCATGCCGGGCGGCATACCGCCGCCACCGCCGAACATCGACGCGAGCCCCTGCATCGCGCGCCCGCCCTTGCCGACCTTCTTCATCACGTCGGACATCTGGCGGTGCATTTTCAGGAGCTTGTTCACTTCGCTGACCTCAACGCCGGCGCCCTGCGCGATACGCTTGCGGCGCGAACCGTTGATCACGTCGGGATCGCGGCGTTCGTGCTTGGTCATGGAGGAAATGATCGCCTCCTGACGCGTGAGGATCTTGTCGTCGAGACCTGCAGCATCGAGCTGACTCTTCACCTTGCCGACGCCGGGCAGCATCGAAAGCACGCCCTGCATGCCGCCGAGCTTCTTCATCTGCTGAAGCTGCTGCGCGAGATCGTCCATGTCGAACGATCCCTTCTTCATCTTGGCCGCGAGCTTTTCGGCCTTTTCCTTGTCGATGGTCTCCGCGGCCTTCTCGACCAGCGAGACGACGTCGCCCATATCGAGGATGCGGCGCGCGACGCGATCAGGATGGAACGGCTCGAGCGCATCGAGCTTTTCGCCGACGCCGAGGAATTTGATCGGCGCGCCAGTAACCGCGCGCATCGACAGCGCCGCACCACCCCGCGCGTCGCCGTCGGCGCGCGTGAGAATGATGCCGCTGAGCGCGACGCGCTCATTAAACGACTTCGCGATGTTCACCGCGTCCTGACCGGTCAGCGAGTCCGCGACCAGCAGGGTCTCGTGCGGGTTCACCTGCGCCTTGACCTGCGCCACTTCGCTCATCAACTGCTCGTCGATGTGCTGGCGGCCGGCGGTGTCAAGGATCAGGACGTCATAGCCGCCGACCTTCGCGCTCGCCATCGCGCGCTTGGCGATGGCAACCGGATCCTGTCCGGCAACGATAGGAAGTGTCGCGACGCCGGCCTGCTCGCCAAGCACGCGCAGCTGCTCCATGGCGGCGGGACGCGAGACGTCGAGCGACGCCATCAGAACTTTTTTCTTCTCGCGCGTCGTGAGCATCGTCGCGAGCTTCGCCGACGATGTCGTCTTGCCCGAACCCTGCAGACCGACCATCAGGATCGGCGCGGGCGGCGAGCCGAGATTGAGCGTGGCGCTGTCGCTGCCCAAGGTCTCGACCAGTGCGTCGTGCACAATCTTGACGACAAGCTGGCCGGGCGTGACCGAGCGGATGACATCGGCGCCGACCGCACGCGGGCGCACCTTGTCGATGAAGTCCTTGACCACCGGCAGCGCGACATCGGCCTCGACCAGCGCGGTGCGGATGTCCTTCAGCGCCTCCTCGACATCGGCCTCGGTAAGCGCGCCGCGCCCGCGAAGCCGGTCAAAGGTAGCGCCGAGGCGCGATTGCAGACTGTCGAACATGCACCACCAAATTCCTCCCCGTTTAGGGGGGAGGTGTCGAGCGTAGCGAGACGGAGGGGGCCCCTCCACCGCTACGCGGTCCCCCTCCCCCGCTTCGCAGGGGAGGACACAAAGCAGTAACGCCCCAGGGGGCGCACCTGCGCTGCCTGGGGGCGATCCCCAGCGCCGGGCCGGGGACCGGAAGCGACTAGGTCGGTTCCGGAAGCGGGCGGGTTTTAGGCCCAAGACCCTCGCGAGGTCAACCAGACCCCACCCTCACCATGGCCGGGCTTGGCCCTGCCGTCCATGGAGCAGCCGATCAGGCTCATTTGTTCCAACTCTCGGTTAGATCGTCCCAGTTCGGATTGACCTTCTCGATCAGGGCGATCTTCCAGTCCCGCTTCCATCGCTTCAGATTGGTCTCGCGCCGGATCGCATCCGCGTAAAGCGGGAACTCCTCGCAATAGACGAGCCGCGTCACATTGTACTTCTTGCAGAATTCGGATCCGCGGCCTTCGCGATGCGCCTGCACGCGATCGAACAATTTCGATGTGACGCCTATGTACAGCGTGCCGTGACGTTTGCTCGCGAGGATATAGACGATGCCGCTCGGTCTGGGCATCGCGCGAGTTTCAAAAGATGGATGGCCGGGTCAAGCCCGGCCATGGTGAGAAGCGGGAATAACCTTATTCAATTCGGCCATTCTCCAATTCCACCATGGGCGGCCTTGAGCCGCCCATCCATGTTTCGTGCATGCACAACTGTTGCAGTGGATGGCCGGGTCAAGCCGGCCATGGTGAGGACTGGGAGAGACTTTAATGCTTCGCGCCTTCTTGCCACTTGTGGATCGCCTTGATAGGCGCCCAGTCGCTGGGTGCGAGCAGGTTGATCACGTTGAGGGTCAGGTTGTCGCGGATCACGCAGGCGGTGAAGATTTCGAAGGCGAGTGCGATGGCGATGACATACCGCGCGCGCAAACGCGAGGCGATGAAGAAGCCGGTCGACATCATAAACGTGTCGGACAGCGAATTGAGGATGCTGTCGCCGCGATAGCCGGCGGCGAGCGCCTGCTGGCGATAATGCTCGATCGTCGCCGGTGTGTTCTCCGTGATCTCCCAGCTGATCTCGATGCCCATCGCGATCAGCAGACGCACGCCGAACGGCAGACGCGGCGCAATGAGATGCAGCAGTCCGAAGAAAATGAAGCCGTGAATGATGTGCGAGAAGCTGTACCAGTCGGCGAGCTGCTGCGACATGTCGGGGCTGAACGGGTCGTTCACCCACAACATCAGATGTCCGCTCGCCGCAAAGAATGGCTGGCCGAAGATGTGAAGCACCGTGGCCTGAAGCGCCAAAAGCGCCGCAGCCGCGCCGTAGATCCAGTATTGTTGCGTGCCCCCCGGACGCGTCACTTCAGACCCAGCCTCTGTTTCAGATAGGTATAGCTCAACGCCCACATGTCGGCCTGCGCGGCGTTGGTCGAGCCGGGGCCGTGGCCGCCGTCCTGGGATTCGTTGAACAGAACGTCGTGACCCTGCTGCTCCATCTTCGCGGCCATCATACGCGCCCAGATCGGCGTGACACGGTCATCGCTGGTTTCGGTGATGAACAGGATGCCGGGATATTTCACGTCCGGCTTCACGTTCTGATACGCCGAATATTTCTCGATATAGGCGCGGTCTTCCGGCTTGTCGGGATCGCCGTACTCCGCGACCCACGACGCGCCCGCGCCGAAGCGCGTGTAGCGCAGCATGTCGACCAGCGGCCGCTGCGACACGACGGCGTTCAGCATCTGCGGCTGCTGCGTCATCGTCACGGTGGTGAGCACGCCGCCGTTCGAGGCGCCGACGATGCCGAGATGCTGCGGCGTCGTGAAGCCGCGCGCTTCGAGGTCTTTGCCGACCGCGGCGAAATCGTCGAACGCGCGCTGGCGATGTTCCTTCAGCGCCGCCTGATGCCAGCGCGGGCCAAACTCGCCGCCGCCGCGGATGTTGGCCACCGCAATCGCGCCGCCCTTCGAGATCCACACCTGCCCTGCATCGAGCGGACGGTGGCCGTCATTCCAGTACCAGGGATTCAGCGACAGCTCGAACCCGCCATAGGAATAGAGAATGGTCGGGACTTCCTTCGTGTCGCCGGCGCGATGGATGAGGAAGTACGGCACCTTCGTGCCGTCTGCCGAGGTCGCCCAGAACTGTTCGCTGACGATGTTCTTGGCGTCGAACAGCGGTGCCTGCGATTTGATCGCGACCGCTTTGCCGTCGCCCGTGTCTTCGTAGAGCGTCGGCGGTTGGAGGAAGCTCTCATAGGTGAAGAGCGCCTCCGTGCCCCAATCGTCGGCGCTGACAACCGTGGTCGAACCGCCTTTGGGAAGATCGAGCGTCGCGTCATTCCAGCCATCTTTGCCGGGGCGGAAGACATGCACGCTGCCTGTGACGTCGTGGTAGATCGAGACATAGACAGCATCGCGCCCGGCCGACACGGTGTCGACCGTCGAGTGCTCATCGGGCGCGAACAAGATCGCGATCTTCGGCATCGCCTTGGTGCGGATGAAATCGGCGAGCGGGAACGCGAGCAGCGCACCACGCGGATAAGTCTGGTCGCCGACCTTCCAGTCGTCACGCAGCGTGAGGATCAGATTACCTTTGGTCATGCCGTGAAGCTGCGCGCCCAGCGGCAGTGGCAATTTCGTCGTCGTGCCGTCCGCGGCCATGAACGAGTGTTCGCTCTCGAAGAAGGTCACGCCGCGCTCGATCAGCACCGTCGCATCCTTGGTCGTGAGCCCCTCGGGCCCGTGAAAGACGATCTCGCGCACCGAGATGTCTTCGGGACCGACCTCAAACACCTGTTTCGCGGCCGAGAGCGGCGTGCCGCGCTTCCACATCTTCAGGATGCGCGGATAGGACGACTTCGTCATCGTGCCCGGGCCGAAATCGGTCGCGAACAAGATCGTGTTCTCGTCGACATAGTTCGCAGACGACTTCGCGGCGGGCAGTGTGAAACCGTCGGCTAGCAACTGATGCGTCTTCGGATCGAACTCGCGCACTTCCGACGCGTCACCACCGCCGGGCGACAATCTCACCAGACAACGCGCATCCGACGGCGTGCATTGCGCACCCTGGAACACCCAGTCCTTGTGCTGATCGGCATCGAGCTTGTCGACATCGAGCAGGATTTCCCATTTTGGATCGGCCTTGCGGTATTCATCCATCGACACGCGGCGCCACAACCCGCGCACATGCGCCGCGTCCTGCCAGAAATTGTAGAGCTTGCCGTGATCGACATTGCCGAGCGGGATGCGATCCTTGATGTCGAGCGATTTCAGCAGCGCTCCGCGCGTCTCGGCATAATAGGGATCGGATTTGAGGACGGCTTCGCTCTTGGCATTCTGCTCCTTCACCCAGGCGAGTTGCTTCGCGCCCCAGATATCGGTGAGCCAGTAGTTGGGATCGTTGTCGGCGACCTCCGCGGCGAGCGCCGCTGCCGTGAATCCTGCGAAAGCCAGACCGAGCGCGATTTTACGCATCACTTTTCCTCCACTGCCCGCCTTTCCATGCCACAGGAACCCAAGCGGGCGAAAGGCGGATAGCGGCTTCGTGAACGCACTGGCGGGGGCGTGATGACGCGCCTATATAGGCCCCATGACGGCCTTCCTGAAAATGCACGGTCTTGGCAACGATTTTGTCGTGTTCGACGCGCGCCGCGAACGGATCGTGCTCGATGCCGCGAGCGCGAAGGCGCTGGCCGACCGCCGTTTCGGCGTCGGGTGCGACCAGGTGATCGTCATCGGCGAAGGCAAGAACGGGTTCGACGCCGCGATGCGCATCTACAACGCCGATGGCGGCGAGGTGGAAAGCTGCGGCAACGCCACGCGCTGCGTCGCGCGCCTGTTGATGGAAGAGAACGACCGCGACCGCGTGACCATCGACACGCCGGGCGGCCAGCTTGTGTGCCTCGATGCCGGTGCGGGAACGGTGACCGTCGATATCGGAGCGCCGCATCTCGACTGGAAAGACATTCCGCTCGCCGAAGCCATGGACACCAACCACATCGCGTTCGAGATCGACGGAAGAAGTTTCGACGGCGTCGGTGTGAATGTCGGCAATCCGCATTGTGTGCTGTTCGTGGACGATGCCGAGCGGGTGCCTGTTGCGACGCTGGGACCCAAGATCGAGCATCACGAACTTTTTCCGGCGCGCATCAATGCAGAATTCGTCAGCGTGAAAGGTCGCTCGCACCTGCGCATGCGCGTTTGGGAGCGCGGCGCAGGGATCACGAGTGCCTGCGGCACGGGCGCTTGCGCGTCTGCCGTCGCCGCGGTTCGCCGTGGGCTGACGGATCGCAAGGTGGATGTGCTACTGGACGGCGGAGCGCTTGCCATTGAATGGCGCGAAAGCGACGGCCACGTGCTGATGACCGGGCCGGCGACGCTCGCCTTCAAGGGCGACGTCGATCTCGGAGCCTATGCCGCGTGATCGAAGTCGTGACCTTTGGCTGCCGCCTGAATGCCTATGAGTCCGAGGCGGTGAAGGCGCGCGCGGGCGAAGCCGGTCTCGACAACGCGATCATCTTCAACACCTGCGCAGTGACCGCCGAGGCGGTGCGTCAGTCTCGACAAGCGATCCGCAAGGCGCGCCGCGCGCACCCGGCCGCGAAGATCATCGTCACAGGTTGTGCCGCGCAGACCGAGCCGCAAACATATTCCGGCATGGATGAAGTCGATGCCGTGCTCGGCAATGCCGAGAAGCTCGAGGCCCGCTCCTATTTCGATCTCGGCGAACGGGTCCGCGTCAACGACATCATGTCCGTGCGCGAAACCGCGTCGCAATTCGTCGACAGTTTCGATGGCCGTGCGCGTGCGTTCCTGCAGGTGCAGAACGGTTGCGACCACCGCTGCACTTTTTGCATCATTCCTTACGGGCGCGGAAATTCGCGCAGCGTCCCGATGGGGGCTATCGTCGAGGAAGCGCGCCGACTGACCGACAGGGGCTTCTCCGAGATTGTGCTCACCGGCGTCGATCTGACCGCCTATGGCGCCGATCTGCCGGGCAAGCATACGCTCGGACAATTGGTCTCCAAGATCTTGAAACTTGTTCCGGCCGTGAAGCGTTTGCGCATCTCCTCCATCGACTCTATCGAGGCCGACCCGGAACTCATGCGCGCGATTGCCGAAGAAGACCGCCTGATGCCGCACTTCCATCTCTCGGCGCAGTCGGGCGATGACATGATCCTGAAGCGCATGAAGCGCCGCCATTCGCGCAAGGACACCGTTGCATTCTGCGATGCGGTGCGCCGCCTGCGGCCGGAGACATCGTTCGGCGCGGACCTGATCGCGGGCTTTCCGACCGAAACCGACGCGATGTTCGAGAATTCGCTGAAGCTGGTGGACGACGCCGGCCTCACCTTCCTGCACGTCTTCCCCTACAGCGCCCGCAAGGGTACCCCGGCCGCGCGCATGCCGCAGATCAACGGCGCGATCATCAAGGAACGCGCGGCACGCCTGCGCGCGAAGGGTGAAGCGGCACTTGCGGCGCGGAACGCCAGCCTCATCGGCACGACGCAAACCCTGCTGATGGAAAAGTCCGGCCTCGGCCGCACGCCGTGCTTCATGCCGGTGCGCTCCTCGGGCGAGCCGGGCACGTTCGCGGATGTCCGCATAACCAACATCGAAGACAATCATCTGATCGCAGCATGAGAGATTTCGGAGAAGCCCCTCCCCCGCTCACACTGTTTGAGCGGTTGAAAGAAGGCCTGTCGCGTTCCACCGCGGGCCTGAGCGACAGCGTCACCGGTATCTTCACGAACCGGAAGCTCGACGCCGGCTCGATCGCGGAACTGGAAGAAGCATTGATCCGCGCAGATCTCGGCGCCGCACAGGCCGACCAGATCGTGCGCGCCATCGCCAAGGACCGGTTCGATGTCTCGATCTCGGATTACGATCTGAAGCGAATGCTCGCCACGGAGATCGGCAAAATCCTGAAGCCCGTTCAAAAGCCACTGACGGTCGACAAGGCGAAGTCGCCGTTCGTGGTTCTGGTTGCGGGCGTGAACGGCACCGGCAAGACCACCACCATCGGCAAGCTCGGCAAGCGGTTTGCGCGCGAGCGACTGAACGTGATGTTCGCCGCCGGCGACACATTCCGCGCCGCCGCCATCGAGCAACTCAAGATCTGGGGCGAGCGCATTGGTGCGGAAGTGGTCTCGGGCGCCGCCGGTGGCGACGCGGCGGGTCTCGCCTATGACGCATTGGAGAAAGCCCGCGCGCAGAAAGCCGACGTCCTGTTGATCGACACGGCGGGCCGCCTCCAGAACAAGGCTGGTCTGATGGCGGAACTGGAAAAGATCATCCGCGTCATCAAGAAGGTCGATCCGACAGCGCCGCACGCCGTACTGCTGGTCCTCGACGCCACCACCGGCCAGAACGCGATTGCGCAGGTCGACGCCTTCAAGAACACGGCCGCGCTGACCGGCCTGATCATGACAAAGCTCGACGGCACGGCAAAAGGCGGCATCCTGGTCGCGCTGGCGGCGAAATTCGGTTTACCCGTTCACTTCATCGGGGTTGGCGAGGGCGAGGACGATCTGCAAGTCTTCGATGCCGAGAATTTCGCCAAGGTCCTGACAGGCGCCTCATGAATCCGCAGCTACGCCGCCTCGCCCTCGATCTCGGGCCCCTGTTCGTCTTTTTCATCGCCTACCGCTTTGTCGGCATCTATTGGGCAACGGGCGTGTTCATGGTTGCAGTGCTTTTGGCACTCGTTCTCGATTATGTGTTCGAGCGGAAGCTGTCCCCCGTTCCGATCATGACGGCGATACTGGTGGTGATCTTCGGCGGGCTGACGCTCTATTTGAAGAACGCACTGTTCATCAAGATAAAGCCGACCGCGCTCTACCTGTTGTTCGGCCTTACGCTGCTTGGCGGGCTCTACTTCAACCGCCTGTTTCTGAAATATGTTCTGTCACTTGGTTTTGAGCTGCCGGAATCCGCGTGGCGGACCCTGACATTACGCTACGGCATATTCTTTCTCGCGCTCGCCGGCGCAAACGAGATCGTGTGGCGCAATTTTTCGGAAAGTTTCTGGGTCGACTACAAGGTCTGGGGCGTGATGCCGCTTATCCTCCTGTTCTCCATGAGCCAGGCGCCTCTGCTGATGAAGCATCAGCCTGCCAACAAGCCGGACATCAAGCAGCCGGATTAGTCCCCGGCGTGAAAACGGCCTGATCCTTCGTTTCACGATAGTGATTCAGCGCCCAGACGACACTCGGGAACGCAAGCTCCGTCCACGGAATATCTTCCCACGCGAACAGCGCGACTTCGAGGCTTTCCGTGCCCGGAGCAAAATGCGGCGTGCGCAACCGCGCGCGGTACATCAGTTGCACCTGCGAGATACGCGGCACGGAATAGACGGCGAGCAGCGCGTCAAGTTCTATTTCGCAATCCGCTTCTTCTTTTGCTTCTCGCTTTGCACCATCTTCCGGCGTTTCATGCTCTTCGAGAAATCCCGCGGGCAAGGTCCAGAAACCTCTGCGAGGCTCGATCGCGCGGCGGCACAATAGTATTTTGCCGTCATGCACCACCACCGATCCGACGACGATTTTCGGATTGCTGTAATAGATATGGCCGCAATCCCCGCAAATATATCTTTCCATAGTGTCTCCGTCCGGAACACGGCGCGTGAAGCGCGGTCCGGGTGGCGGCGGAATGTATGCGGTCTTGTCGTTCATCTACGCGGATTGTGCCGAAGCGTCGCATGAAACAAAAGTTCGAAATCGCCGATAGACATCGCGCTCACAAAAGCGATAGAGACTTGCCGCGCTTCACACACACGATTAGTGTTCTTCGTGCGAGCGACTTCAAGAGGGATCACCCCGGCGTCTCGCGGGTAGGTTTGAGTGAGCTGGCGATAAAACGCCGGCCGGCATATTTGAAAAACATACCGGGGGTTTTCTCATGAAAGTTCAGCGCAGACCGAACGGAGGGTTCGATCTCGCACAGGCACCGTCCCATCTCATTCGACGCTGCCAACAATATTTCGGCGATCTTTATGCAATGGAAGCCGGCGCACGCGAACTGACGCCGCAGCAATTCACCGTGCTGGCCGCACTCGAACACAATGAGGGTGCGAGCCAGACCGCGCTTGTCGACATCACCGGCATCGACCGCTCCACGCTCGCGGAAATGGCCCGCCGCATGGTCGATAAAGGTTTGCTCGAACGCGAACGCACTGAGGAAGATCAGCGCGCGAATTCAGTCGTCATCACGGCGAACGGACGCAAGGCGCTGCGCTCGGCGCGCCTTGCGGCGGAGCGCGCCGAACGGATGATGCTGGATTCACTGCCCGCCTCCGACCGCGTGAAGCTCGTAAAGATGCTGGGGCAGATTGCTGCGGCGGCGGAAGCGTATGAGATGAATGGCGGCGCAAAAGCTGCCCGCAAAACCTCGCTGCGCCGGCGCCGGGCGTAAGCCCCTCTATTCAAATGCGAATGTCGAGCTGACTGCCCATTCGGGCGGGCTGCGCCGGTGCGGCTGCCGGGCGCGGCGCGGCCGGAGCGGCCGCCTGCTTGAAATCCATCGGCGCGAAATTGTCGCCGCCCTTTGTGTCAGCCAGCGCGGACGCGAACGCCTTGGCATTCGGCTGCGCCTGCGGCGCCTGTCGGGCGGCCTGCTGCGCGGCGATGAGAAGATTGGCGCCATTGAGCTGCATGGCTTGGACCCTCGCAGAACATGGTTTGCAAAGTCTTAAAGCTGCGCGGCCTTGATCGCGGGCAGAAGCTGGCTGTCGCGAACCTCCGGCGTGATCTCGCCAACGATGCGCGCGCGGATGATGCCATGGCCATCGATCACGAACGTCTCCGGCACGCCATACACACCCCACTCGATGCTCGCGCGGCCGTCAGAGTCGAGCGCGATCCGCTGAAACGGATCGCCACCGTTCTCCGCGAAGAACGCGCGGATCTTCGCCGGCGCATCTTTCTGCACGAGACCGTAGAGGGCGAAGTCCTTCCGGTTCGCGAGCGTCGCAATCACCGGCGCCTCGCTGTGGCACGGCACGCACCACGACGCGAAGACGTTGACGACCGTCACATGGCCGGAGGAAAGTTCGCGCGGCCCGAAGCCCTGCGTCCCGGCATCGAGGGGCGGCATCTCCAACCGCGGCACGGGCTTGTCGATCAGCGCAGACGGCAGAACATCCGGCGAAGGCTGGATCAGGCTGTGGAACAGGACACCGGCAAGCACCAGAAACGCCAGCGCCGGAAGAACATACAGAAGACGCCTCACGGCTTGCGGCCTTCGAGCGCGGCGAGCGCCGCCTTCGCGTGCCGATAGGACCGCAGCGTCAGCCACACCGCACCTGCGATTGCGACAAACGAAATCCCATAGGCTGGCCAGACATAGGCCGCATAACCGCCCATCGCCCAGAAATTGCTCATGCCTCACCTGTGAGCATGAGACTGCGGACGCGGCGGGAAAGGATTTCTGTCCGGATACGGATCATCCAGAGCGTGAAGAACAGGAACGTGTAGCCGAGTGCCATCGCGAACAGCGGCCAGAGATAGACCGTGGAGATCAATGGGCCCCCGCTCCGCAGGATGCTCTCGCCCTGGTGCAGCGTCGTCCACCAATCGACGGAGAACTCGATGATTGGCAAGTTCACTGCGCCAACCAGCGCGAGGATTGCAGCCGCGCGCGCGGCGCGCGTCTCGTCCTCAATCGCATTCCACAGCGCGATGTAGCCGAGATAGAGAAACAGCAGCAGCAGGAACGACGTCAGCCGCCCATCCCACACCCACCACGCGCCCCACATCGGCCGTCCCCACAGAGATCCGGTGATGAGCCCGAGCGCCGTGAACAGCGCGCCGAGCGGAGCCGCCGATTTCGCCGCGACATCGGCGAGCGGATGACGCCACACCAGCCCGACGAGCGAGGCGACCGCCATCAGCCCATAACCCATCATCGCCGTCCACGCGGCGGGGACATGGATGAACATCACGCGCACCGTGTCGCCCTGCTGATAATCCGGCGGCACGGTGAACCCGAGATAAAGCCCCGCCGCGAGTAGCACAATCGACGCGGCCGCGAGCCACGGCACAAGCGTGCCGCTCAGTTGCATGAAGCGCGTCGGGTTGGCGTAGCGGAGCATCTGGACCTAGCTCCCCAGATTGAGCCGAAGTGCCGCTGCCGTGGCAAACGGCGAAAGAACGCAGGCAAAGAAAGAGAATGCGGCCAGCAGCAGAAGCGCGCCATTGCTCAATCCGTCGAGGACCGCCAGCACCGCGCCGGCGCCGAAAATCACGGCCGGCGATAGCAGCGGCAGCACGATCAGCGGCAGGATCAGCCCACCGCGGCGGATCGACAAGGTCAGGCCCGCGCCGACCGCGCCGATGGCACTGACGGCTGGCGTCCCAACCAGCAGCGACACGAACAGCGCAGCCGTTGCGTTCTCGGGAAGACCGAACAGGACAGCCAACAACGGCGACAGGATCGTGAGCGGAAGTCCCGTCGTCAGCCAGTGTGCAGCCGTCTTCGCGAATGCCGTCGTTTCGAGCGCTTGTGGCGCCAGCGCGATCACATCGAGAGAACCATCCTCGAAATCCGCCTGGAACAGACGATCGAGCGCGAGCAGCGACGCGAGAACCGCCGCAACCCACAGCACGCCCGCCGCAATCCGCGCGAGCAGTTTCAAATCTGCGCCGACGCCGAGCGGAACCAGCGTCGCAACGGCAGCGAAGAAGGCGAGCGCCAGCATCGCGCTTCCGCCTGCACGCGTCGCCAACCGGATATCGCGGAGCAGCAGTGCACTCATAGCACCAGCCTCTCGCACGCGATGCCGAGTAGTTCATGCGTCGCGACGACCGCGATGCCGCCACGCGCGCAATACGCCGTGATCAGATCGGCTGCGATCGTTTTGCCGGCAGCATCGAGCGACGCCAGCGGCTCATCCATCAGCCACAGCGGCCGCCCGCAGAGTTTCAGCCGCGCAAGCGCAACACGTTTCTTCTGACCTGCAGAAAGATATTGCCCCGGCAGATCGGCGAGCCGCGTGAGCCCAACGGCGTCCATCGCCGCCTCGACATCTCCATCACCGCGATAGAGCCGCGCAAAGAACGATAACGTCTCGCGCACGCTCATCTGCGCTTTCACTGCATCGTGGTGCCCAAGCCAGCCGACAAGCTTGCCGCGCTCCTCGGCGTCTTCAGCATCGCCGATGCGGATCGTTCCGGATGCCGGATCGAGAAATCCTCCGAGCATGCGCAATAACGAAGTCTTCCCCACGCCATTCGCGCCTTCGACGCAGAGCGCCTTTCCTGCCTCAACCCGAAAACTCAAGTCACGAAACAGCACCCGCCCCCCACGGATGACGGTCAGTGCATTTGCTTCGACGGACTTAATCGAGGCGGCCAATCAAACCCCATTGTCATGGCCCGCGAATGCGGGCCACCCAGGTGATAAAAGCTTCGCTCTCTCAAGTGAAGTCGCAAACCTTATGTGCTGCAACTTCGCGCAGAACCGAACTGGGTGGCCCGCATTCGCGGGCCATGACACCAGCTAATACATATGCTGCCCGCCGTTGATCGACATGGTTGAGCCGGTCACGAAACCGGCATCGTCGGCGACCAGGAAGAGAACGCCGCGGGCGATCTCTTCGGCCTTACCGAGGCGGCCGACAGGGATGCGGGCCTTGATCTTGTCGAGGACGTCGGGCGGGACGGCCGCGACCATGTCGGTGTCGATGTAACCCGGCGCGATCGCGTTCACGGTGATGCCCTTCGGTGCACCTTCCTGCGCGAGCGCCTTGGTGAAGCCGTGGATGCCGGATTTTGCGGCGGCATAGTTCACCTGGCCGTATTGCCCAGCCTGTCCGTTGATCGAACCGATGTTCACGACGCGGCCGAAGCCGCGGCTGAGCATCCCGTCCCACGCCGCCTTGCACATGTTGAAGCAGCCGCCGAGGTTGGTATCGAGCACATCGTCCCAACCGTTGCGCGCCATCTTTTTCATCGTGCCGTCGCGGGTGATGCCGGCATTGTTGACGATCACGTCTACCGGGCCGAGATCGGCTTCGATCTTCTTCACGCCGGCCTGGCACGCGTCGAAATCCGCGACGTCCCACTTGTAGACCGCAATGCCGGTGCGCTCGGAGAACGCCCCGGCGCGTTCGTCATTGCCCATGTAGTTCGCGGCGACCTTGTAGCCCGCGTTCTTCAACCCCACCGAAATCGCCTCGCCAATGCCGCGCGTGCCGCCGGTGACGATCGCTACCCGTGCCATGCCGTTCTCCCTGAAATCCGGCCGTTCCCCGCCGGTATGGTTTATTTCTTATAACACACAGGATTGCCTTGTCCGGGCAAGCCCTTGGCCGATGCGCGCCTGCCCGCCGAGGGCCTTCGCTCAAAGGAGCCGGGCGATCAGCGGGTTCCTTAAAACATAAGAAATCATCGCCGCTTAGGGTGGGGGACCAGCCGCAGGCCAAGGCAGCAACGAGCCCTCATGGACGCCACCGACATCGAGTCCCCAACACCGCGTGCTCGTTACATGCCGTCGCAGGCATTGCTCCTCGATATCGCGGAGCGGCTTCTGATCCTGGCGATCTATGGGCAATTCGCGGTCAGGCTCCTGACCCTGAGCTTTGGATCGCTGAACATCGGCAGCGCATTGCTCGTGATGTCGGAAAGCATTCCGCTCTTCTTCCTCGTCGTTCGCCGCTTCAGCGCGAATATCTCGCGCGATCCCTTCGACTGGAGCGTTGCCATCGTCGGCACCGCGGTTCCGCTGCTGATCATGCCCAATCCGGCAAGCACGCCGCTGCTCCCCGGACTGGCTTGCGACATCATAATCATGCTGGGTTTGTGCACGCAGATCGCGGCCAAGGTCAGCCTCGGGCGCAGTTTTGGAATCGTCGCCGCCAATCGCGGCATCGAGAGCACAGGCCCTTACCGCTTCGTGCGGCACCCGATGTATCTCGGCTATACGATGACCCATGTCGGGTTCCTGATGCTGATGCCGTCGGTGCTGAACGCGATCCTCTACGGTCTCGCCTTCTTCCTTCAGATCATCCGCCTGATGCGCGAAGAGAATGTGCTGGTCCAGGATTCAGACTATCAGGCGTTCAAGAACCGCGTGCGCTACCGGTTGATACCGGGCGTCTTCTGAACCGCCATCATCTGCCTCTACGGCGTGCACCGCGCGACGACAGCACGGCCGCGAGCAATCCCAGCGCAACGCCGCTGCCGAGCGCGATCAGCGCTGCGGTGCCGAACCGCGAATGGATCCTGTATTCCGCCCTGCGCGCCAGCATGCGCGTTTCATCCATGACGTCGGACGCGGAAGCCTGGAGCCTCTGCTCCAGTTGCGATGCAAATCGGCGCGCTTCCGCGCGCAGCAGCTCCAATGCGCCGGGCCGGACCTGATCGTCATAGTCTTCGTCGGTGTAGATATCGCTCATCGGATTCATTGTCCCGCTGGCGCAGAAGAAAGGCAACCACCGTCGGCCGCGCTTGTTAACGCACCGAGTCTCCTTGCCGAAACGCTTTCGGGCTCGACCCGGTCCAACGCTTGAACGCGCGCGAGAACGCGGCCGGATCGGAAAACCCGACGAGATAGGCCGTCTCATTGACGGAGACTTTCCGGCCGCCAAGATAATCCAGCGCAAGCCGATGGCGCAGCGCATCCAGCACGGCTTCGAAGGTCGTGCCTTCTTCCTTGAGGCGGCGGAACAACGTTTGCCGGCTCATGCCCATTTTCCCGGCGACCGTCTCCATGCTGGCGTCGCCCTTGTGCAGCACCGGCATCAGCAGGGCTTCGACGCGACCGCGCATCGTCTTTGATTTCTCGAGATCATGGATCAGCGCGTCCGCACGCTCACTCAATACGCCGAAGACGTAGCGTGGCTGAGGCTGCAGGCGATGAAACATCCATCGCTCGTCAATCATCATCGCGTTCCATTTCGCGCCGAACGTCACCGGCACCTCGAATATGCGCTCATACTCGTCGCGATATTCCGGCGCGGGATGGGTGACGCAAATCCGTTTGGCGATTTGCGTGACGCCGAAGCGGCGCGGTCCGCAAACCATGCGCGCGAAGGTGGACTCCGTGAGCTCGGGAAAATCATTCGGATTTTGCCGGTTGTCGACGGCCCATAGCCCGCCATCCTCCTGCGCCGTGCGGAATCGATCGGGACCGCCGTCGAATTCGATCACCAGTCGCCCGAACCGGCTGAGCTGCTGAAACGCTTCGAACATCGTCTCGGAGGCATTGGCGATAAGACCTACGACCGACACCTCGGCGATATCGTTCGCCGCGCCATAGTGCAGCGCGAGCGCCGGATCGCCGGTGAGCGCTTTTCCCGCGCGCATCAGCAGAACATACTTTTCAAAGGGAATGCGGTTGTCCTGATCCGCGAGATCGGCAAGCGCGATCCCCGCGCGCGCCAGTAGCTCGCCCCGCGGCGCGCCCCGCGAAACGGAGAACTCCGCAAGTCCGCGGGCAAGGCCCGCCGCAACAGTCAGCCCGGATTTGTTACCTGCGATCATGTTTCTGGTGCCGGCCGTCATGGGCAAGAGCACCGCGCTCCCTACCTAAAGGTAGCAACGAAAGTTGGGGGAGCAAGCCATGATGGGCAACGAACCGGTGATGGCACATCTGCCCACGCTGAGTTTGCACATTCTGGGCGGCAGCATCGGAATCCTCTTCGGATGGGCAGCCGTGCTCGCGGCGAAGGGCGAGCGGCTGCATCTGCTGTTCGGGAAAATCTTCCTCGTGGGCATGGCTTTGATGGCGCTGGCAGCAATCACGCTCGCGATCGAACTCACGCCGCTGAAGAAAATGGAACAGGCCAACATAGGGATGGGCGTCGTGGTGCTTTATCTCCTCTCGACATCATGGATGGCCGTCAGGCAGCCGCCCGGTACCACGGGTACATTCGAGAAAGCGGCACTTGCGGTGGCGGTCGCGGCCTCCGCAACATTTCTGTTCTGGGGCGCGCTTGCGCGCGCGCCGGGCGGTTATGACGGTTACCGGGCGTCCTTCTATTTTGTGCTCGGCGGCGTCGTCGCCCTGTTCGCCGCGCTCGACCTGCGCGTCATCCTGAAGGGCGGCGTGCAAGGCAGCGCACGCATCGCGCGGCACCTGTCGCGCATGTGCACCGCATGGTTCATCGCCAGCGCATCGTTCTTCTTCGGCCAGCAGAAAGTGATGCCGGAATGGGTGCAGGGATCGAAGGTTCTCATCGCGCTGGCCCTCGCGCCGCTCGGCTTTCTGATTTTCTGGCTCATCCGTGTGCGGATCGGAAGCCGTTTCAAGCGTCCGACGCCCGCCACCGCAGTTTCATAGGAGACAGACATGCCTGCCGCCACGTCGCCCGAAATTATTGCCGAGGACGAAAACAGCGCATACGAGGTTTCACTGTTCCGCCTGTACACGCTGCGCGGCACCTATCTGCTCATCGCCGCCGCGATGGGAACGCAGATCTGGCCACTGGTTTTCAGCCATCGCCATTGGGACGATCTGATGCACGGCGTTGCCGTGAGCATGCTGGCGGCAATCACGGCGCTTTGCCTGATCGGGCTGCGCTATCCGCTGAAGATGTTGCCGCTTCTGTTCGTGGAGTTGGCCTGGAAAACGATCTGGGTGCTCGCGATGGGGCTGCCGCTGTGGCGGGCCGGGCAGATGGACGCCAACGCGCAGGACGACATGACCGCGTGCCTGATGGGCGCGATCTTCCTGATCGTCATCCCATGGGGCTACGTCTGGCGGCACTACGTCAAAGCGCCGGGTGACCGCTGGCTGTAGCCTTACCGCTCCACGCACATAGCGATGCCCATGCCGCCGCCGATGCAGAGTGTGGCGAGGCCCTTGTGCGCATCGCGCTTGCCCATTTCGTAGAGCAAGGTCGTCAGCACGCGCGCGCCGGATGCGCCGATCGGATGGCCGATGGCGATGGCGCCGCCGTTTACGTTCACTTTGTTCGTGTCCCAGCCCATGTCCTTGTTCACGGCGCAGGCCTGCGCGGCGAACGCTTCGTTGGCTTCGACGAGATCGAGATCGGCGGCTTTCCAGCCAGCGCGCTCCAGCGCCTTCTTCGACGCCGGGATCGGGCCCGAGCCCATCACAGCCGGATCGACGCCGACCGTCGCCCACGATGCGATGCGCGCAAGCGGCTTGAGGCCACGCGCCTGCGCTTCCTTCGCCGTCATGAGCACCAGCGCAGCCGCGCCGTCGTTGATGCCGGACGCATTCGCGGCGGTCACGGTGCCGTTCTTGTCGAACGCCGGCTTCAGACCCTGAATGCCTTCGATGGTGACGCCATCGCGGATGAACTCATCGGTATCGACAACCGTGTCGCCCTTGCGGCCTTTTATCGTGACCGGCGCGATCTCGTCCTTGAACTTGCCGGCCTTGCGTGCGGCTTCGGCCTTGTTCTGCGACGACACGGCGAATTTGTCCTGCATCTCGCGTGTGATCTGCCATTCGCGCGCCACGTTCTCCGCCGTGATGCCCATGTGATAGCCGTGGAAGGCATCGATCAGACCGTCCTTCAGCATCGTGTCGATGAATTCGAGACCGCCCATCTTCTGGCCGGCGCGCAGATACGCGGCATGCGGCGCCTGGCTCATGCTTTCCTGGCCGCCTGCGACGATGATCTTCGCGTCGCCGTTCAGGATCGCCTGATAGCCGAGCGCGACCGCGCGCAGGCCCGAACCGCAAAGCTGGTTCACGATCCATGCCGGCGTGTCGTACGGGATGCCCGCATTAACCGAGGCCTGCCGCGCCGGGTTCTGGCCCTGCGCCGCCGTCAGGATCTGACCCATGATCGTCTCGGAGACGTCCTTGCCTTCGACATGCGCACGCGCGAGCGCCGCGGTGATCGCGGTCTTGCCGAGATCGTGCGCCGCCACATTGGCGAACGAGCCATTGAAGGAACCCACGGGGGTGCGGGCGGCGGAAACGATGACGACGTCTTCCATGGGGACCTCTTTCGCAGTCGCGATGTTGCTTGCGCGTGCAACCTGCCGCGAATGCGAGCAGCGGTAAACGGGATAAATTTATCCCGTAATATCAGTGGCTTAATTTCCGCATGCCAGTTGAGGCTTTGCTGCAATCGCGTAAAAACACTGGACAGAGTGGGAAATGTGATGCTTTTGTTAGAAATCCAGGCGCCCTTCGAAGAGGCGCGAAACGCGTATCAATTCAAACGGTTGGGCTGACGGTGGAAGACAAGAGCAAGGCCGATCCGGTCGTCATCAAGAAGTATGCGAACCGGCGGCTCTACAACACGCAGACCTCGACCTACGTGACGCTCGATCATCTTTGCGAGATGGTCAAGGAAGGCACGGAGTTCGAAGTGCGCGATGCGCGCACCGGCGAGGACATCACGCGCTCGGTCCTGACCCAGATCATCTTCGAGGAAGAGGCCAAGGGCCAAAGCCTGTTGCCGATCAAATTCCTGCGCCAGCTCATCCGTTTCTATGGCGACAGCTTGCAGGGCTTCGTCCCCGGCTATCTCGACATGTCGATGGACAGCTTCACCAAGAACCAGGAAGCGATGCGCAACCGCATCGCAGAAGCATTCGGGGGCGGCAGCCAGGTCATCGAGAACATGACGCGCCAGAACCTCGCGATGTTCGAGCGCGCCATGCAGATGTTCTCGCCTTTCGCGCCCAAGCCGCGGGCTTCGAGCGAGGACGAGCCGAAAGTGAACGGCTCCAGCGATGCGAAGGCCAAACCGTCGGAAGACATCAGCGAGCTCAAGAATGAGATCGAGGAGATGCGCCGGCAGCTTGCGGAATTGAGCCAGCGGAAATAGCAGACGGTTCTGACCTGCGAATATCCTGATCGCCTATAGACGTCAGACCTTCATCCAATCCGGATCGATCACCGGTTGGCCGAAGTGGAAGCCCTGGAAATAGTCGACGCCGAAGCTCTCGAGCAGCGCGGCTTCCTCTGCCGAGCCGACCCATTCCGCGACGGTCTTCAGCTTGAAGTTCTTGGCGAGGTCGACGAGCGTGCGCACGAAAATCTGGTTGTCCGGCGACGTCGTCAAATCCTGCACATAGGCGCCGTCGATCTTGACCATGTCGACATGCAACATCTGCAGGTTTCGGAACGAGGTGTAACCGGCGCCGAAATCGTCGATGGCGACGCGACAGCCAAGCTCGCGAAGCTGGCTGACGAAATTTGCATTCTCTTCGAAATGATGCAGCGCCGCGGTTTCGGTCAGTTCTACGATCATCCGTTTGGCGATGGATGCGTTGGCGCGCACATAGTCGATGAAGGATTTGAGCCAGGCGGGATCGCCGGCCGTCGTGCCCGACACATTCACGCCGAGGACGACATTCGGATTCTCATGCAGCTTCGCGACCGTCATCTCGAGCGCACGGCGGTCGACCAGACGAACCAGGCCGAGTTGCTCGGCCGCAGGAATAAAGTGGCCCGCGGACAGGATGGCGCCATCCGGCGTGCGCATGCGCAGCAGACATTCGTGATGCGTCACCAGGCGCGTCTTGGCATCGATGATCGGCTGATAGGCGAACAGAAGCCGGTCGTCCTTGAGTGCCGCGACCACCTCGTCCGCGATGGTCATCAGGCGCAGGCGGCCGGTCTCGAGCTGCGGCGAGCGTTCGTAGATCGCAAAACCGTCGCGGCCGGCGGCGCGTGCGCGCGTGAGGGTTTCTTCCGCGCGCAACATCGCTTCCTGGCTCGACGACGCGCCGTGCGGCAGAAGCACCGCACCGGCGGAACACGTGGCCGATACCATGCCGGAGCGCGTGTCGATGATCCTGTCGCGGATCGCGCCCCGCAGGCGATCCGCGACCAGCCCCAGTTCGCGTTCGCTGCAATTGCCGAGAATGACGCCGAACTTGTTGCCGGCCGTGCGTCCGATGATATCGGTGGAGCGCAGCATGCGCGCCAACCGCTCACCGACGGCCACGATGACTTCGTCAGCGGCGTCGAATCCGTAGGTGTCGTTGATCATCGCAAGACGATCGATCGACGCAACCAGGAAAGCGCAATTCCGCTCTTCCGCCTTCGCCTTGTCGATTGCCTGCGCGAGTTCGATGCGCAAGGCGTTGCGGTTCAGCTGGCCAGTGAGTTCGTCCCGGGTCGCAAGATAGCTGAGGCGCTGGGTCTCCTGACGGCGCTCGGTCACGTCGCGCATGACGCCGACAAGGCGCTCCGTCGCACCACCCGCGCCCGGGATGCGCGTGCCCAGAACGCTGAACCACACCGTGCCCATGGCCGATGCGAGTTCGAGATCGAAATTGAAACTCGCCGGTGCGTGTGACTTGCTTGCGATGATCGACGCGAATTTCGCGCGTCCCTCGGCATTGGCGAAACTCATCAGCGTGCGGCCACTGCTGATGCTCTCCGAGCCGTATTGATTGGGCAGAATCTCGCGTGCGCCATCCCATATGATGGTGTCGTCCGCGACGGTCCACGAGAACGTGACGACGCCTGCGCCCGACACGGCAAGCGTCAGCCGCTCCGCGTCCTCTGCTGCACGCAGCACGGAGACATTGTCGGCAGCTCTGTTCTGCAGCGACGTCGTCAACACATCCACCATCCCATGGCCGTTTTCCGGCCTTTGGAGCCATCATGGCGGGCGCGACTTAAAAAACTCGAAACTTTTAGGACAAAGCGTGCAACCAAACATCCCGGCGCGCGCTTTGCCTTAAGAAGCCGTTATGAGCGCGCAAACAACTTTCGGTATTGGGCGGGAAAGGGACGCCTGGAAAGCACCTCTCAAGGTGCCGCGTCTTGAGAAATCGCCTGACTCCAGCGCTTCCCATGGTGAAGATCACAATAATCATGCCATGCAAGACCGTCGCGGCAAAAAGCCAACGCGGCGCACGGCGTATCATTTTGAAACAGTGGGGCACGTGCCGCACTGGCACGGTCCGGTGCTCAACACGGCATTCGCCGCGCAGGTTATCGGACAGGCGCTGAACGCGCATGAGGATGCGCCGACATCAGCGCGGCTGGCGTATCGCGCCAGCGCGCACATCGGCCACCCTTTCCTGCTCGACGACCACGTCTGAGCGCGGCGCCAGCGCGAGCAAAATCCCCAGCAGACCCGCAGCGGAAAACAGAAATAGCGCCGGCATCGCGCGGACGCCCCCGGCGGTGAAAGCCGATGCACCAGCAAGCAACGCACACGATGCGGCGATCGTCTGGAGTGCTTGCGCACGCAGATTGCGAAGCTGGCGCAGGCTGAAGGCGATCATTGCGACCACCGAGAACAGCAATGGGGCAAATGCGAGCATCGCCAAGCCCGTCGCGGCAGCCGTTATCCCCGCGACGCACGCAATGCTCAGGATCGCTCCGACCAGCAGCGGCATCACGGGGCCGCGAAACGAAAGACGCACCGCGAGAGCGAGAAACACCGGTGCGGATGCCGAGACGATCAGCGTGACGGACAGAGCAAGCTGCACTCCCGTGGCGCCGGCCGCCGCCAGGGCCGCATACAACACGCAGGCAAATCGCGCGTAGCTTCGGACATCCGGCGACGCTCCTCCAATGGCGAGCCAGCCGCCCATGGCGGCCGCAAGCAGCATGACGGCGAGCGCGATCATCGCCTCTCCCGTAGCTCCGCGAGGAGCGCCTTGATCTCCTGAAGTTGCCCTTCGATGCGCGCGAGGCGTTCGTCGGCGTCGTCGCGCGGAACCGGTGTCGAGATGCCGGCATGCCTCGCGATATCCTGTGGTGTCACACCAAGAAGCGCCGCCATCACGCGCACTTGCGGGGCAGCAATTTCGCGCTGGTCTTTCCAGACTTCTGCAATTTCGTGTTCGCTCAGCCCCAGCGCAGCTGCGAGATCAGTGCGCTTCAATCCGCTTGCCGCGAGACGCGCGTCGAACCATTCCGAATCGAAGAAAAGCGCCATGGCGCAAGCAAGTATGCGCTTTGCGCGACGGGCTCGCTACCGGATTGGCGCGAAGGCCGGATGATTCAGCATTGCGACGCCCATCACCTTGCCGTATCCGCCGCCGCCCTGCACGACGACGACCACGGCGTCATGCGGCAGGCCTTCCATGCCGGAGCGCGGCAGATCGATCGAAAGCGGCTCGCCCTTCCACTGGCCGACGGCTTTCAGATCGCCCACGACATTGTGATAGGTCATCGTGCGCCCATCATTCTCGCCACCGCCGATCGCGACGGTCGCCTGACCGCGCAGATGGAACATCCATACCGTCGCAGGCTGCTTCGCAGTGCTGCGGTCCGCGGAGCCGCCGATGGCGATATGCAAAGCGTTGGCATTTTCCTTCATCGCAATCGAAACATCGTCGTTCCACGTTTCGCGCGCGCTGGTGTCGATGGCGGTTTCCACGGCCTGCTCGCGCGAGCCCACGACATCGCTGACGCCATCGACGATGATCTGCGGCGTGTAGACCGCGCTCTGCCCCATCTGCGCCGCGTATGCTTTCTGGCGGCGCGTGTTCGTTTCGCTGGCCAGCGTGTCCTTCCAGCCAAGCATGTCCCAATACGTCACGGGCAGGCTCATCGGCAGGACGTCGGGACGCTTGGTCAGCTTGGCGAGCAGCGCATCTGCGGGCACGCACGAACTGCATCCCTGGCTGGTGTAGAGTTCCACCACGACGGGCCGCTTTGCCTGTCCCGCAACAGCCGAAAAGCCGCAGAGAACCAGCGTCGCCGCCAGCCCGCCGGCGAACGCCTTGGGAACCAGTGTCATGGGCCGGAGCATAGGCAAGGGAGCCGCCCGCCTCCAGTCACTTCGTCTTGAAGCCGTGTTTCGCCAGCTCAATTTTAAGCGTCTTGAACGCATCGGACTCGGGAATGACCCAATTGACCTGAACCCGCTGAACGCAGGCCGTGGGAACACCCGCGGACATCGGCGGACTATAGGTCCAGCTGCGAACCGCTTCTTTCGATGCGTCGTCGAGCCGCAGCGAACCGCTTGACTGGTCGATCACCGGAGCGCCTGTGCGGCCATCCGCGCCGATCACGAAACTGACCATGGCGGTCCCTTCCTCACCCAGCACGATCGAGAGGATGGGATAGTTATCGGCGCGATGCTCGTTCGTCCCGGTGGGCCTTGAGATGTCCGGGCTGCTGCAAGGCGGCGGCTCCGCAGCGGCGCTTCGGATCAAAAACAGCGACGTCAATGCCACTGCAACGCCGCGCACGATCATCGCGCGTTCTCACCCACCGATTTGTAGATGATCTCCTGACGCAGGGCGTTTGACATCTTCGTCAGCGCACCGTGTACGCGCGCATAGTAGTCCGGCGTGCAGGTTTCCTGCGGATGGTCGATCTTGAGCGACAGATGCATGTTGAGCGCACGCGGCGCCGGCCGGTCATAGTCGATGCGAAGGTGAATCTGATCGGCGTCGACGGCCTGGGAATCCGGAACCGCGATCAGCTTCATGCCGGCCGGAAGCGTCAACTTCGTGTCTTCCTCTGCATCCACCGATGCACAGACATAATCGCTGCTGCGGGTGGCCGGCAGAGAACCGCCGATAAGTTCGGTGAAATAGAACGGCTTGAACGACAAATGCGCGGGAAGCGAGCCGGTGCCGGGAAAGACGATGGCGTTGGGAACGTGATAGGTCGCGCTGTAGCTGGTCGGATCGCTGAGCGAATGCGAATCGCCGCGATCCAGCGTTCCTTCCGCGCCCGGTCCAAGTCCGTTGCGGAACAGATCGTTCTCCTTCCCGGCGGGGATCGCCTGCATAAAGGCGCGTAAAAGCACGCCATAGGCCCCGCTTCCGGAAATCTTCGTCGAGCCATCCGCGCTGCCATCGGGATTGATCTCCACCTTCGCGGTCGCGCGCACCGAGGAATTCAACGAGGTCGGAACCGGCGTTCTGGCGACCGCGCCTGTCGACACCAGCACAACCGGCTTTCCGGTATCGGTGTAGGGCAGGACACCGAAGGGTGCGATCTGCGCGGTCGAGTCCAGATAGAGATTGAACGCGGGAATATAGGTGATCACGTGATCGAAATTGTGCGGGGATGCTGCGTCCGGAAGCTTGTAGGTCGGAGATGCGACACGGATGAGAACCGCACTGCTGTCGATACCTTTTGCCGTCAGGAGTGCCTCCAGCAAAGCGACGTGATCCTTGCAATCGCCGAAGCGGTTGGCGAGCACGGCACTCGCGGGATGCGGCACGAACCCGCCATTGCCGAGCACGATCTCGACATAGCCGATATGGCTGGACACCCACTCGTAGAGAATTTTCGCCTGCGCGCGTTTGTCGGTCACGCCCTTGGTGAGATCGTCGGCAAGCGCGCTGATTTCCGCGGTCGGCTTGGCGCGGTCCCCGACCTGATCACGATAGGACCGCGCGACATCCGCGTAGTCGGCATAGGACGTCAAGCGGATATGCGGTGAGATGTCGTCTTCGCTCACGGCATCGCTCTCGAGTGTCGCCGGCGTGTCGTTGTGGAATTCCCATGTCCAGCGCTTCTTCCCGCCGCCCGCTTCCGGAACGCCGCCGGTCATGCCGGACGCATCGACCGTGAGCTTGAGCGAATCCGGCGCCGTGACGGCGTAACGCACGTCGTGCATGGCGATGCCGCGGCCGAATTCAGCGCGCAAATCGTAACGGCCCGGGAACCACGGCTTGAGCTGACGGTGCACGCTTACCATCACAACCTGATCGCCGACCTCCAGATTGGGATAGAACACGGTGAGAAGATGAAGATCCTGAAAGCCCGGCATCGACGTCTGGCCGAAGCCGGAGAAATAGCTGCTCTTGGGAACATCGATACGCGTGCCATTGGCCTTCAGCGTATAGGCCTCCTTCACGTCCAGGGTCTCGTAGTCCTGGGTAAAGGAGAGTTGATGCTGATGTAGCAGCTGAACGCCTTGCGCGTTCAGGACACGGAACGAGACTTCATGCGAGTCGGCATAACTGCCATCGGGAAAGACCTCGACATCGACGTGCTCTTTCGTGATCTCGAACGGCAACGACGCCGGCGTCGCCGCCTGCCCCGCCGTGGCCGCAAGCAGCAGCCACAACGCACCTAAACCCGCACGCATGAAAACACCCTCAACCCCTGAGCGAAGGATAGAGGCTGTCGGCGATTTAATCCAGCGGCACGCGCAGTTTACGCCGCGACGAGATTGCGCAGGACGTACGGCAAAATCCCGCCATTGGTGAAATAAGCGACCTCATCCGCGGTCATGATCATCAGCACCAGCGGCATCGGCGCGGTGGTTCCGTCCGGATAGTGGATGGTCGCCGTCACCTTCATGCGCGGCGTGATCTTTCCGGAGAGACCCGGAATGTCGATCGCCTCGCGGCCGGTGAAGTGATAGTCGCGGCGCGTCTTGCCATCGGCGAACGCGAACGGCGCGACACCCATACCGATCAGGTTGGAGCGGTGGATACGCTCGAAGCTCTCGGTGATCACGGCGCGAACACCCAAGAGCTTCGGTCCCTTCGCCGCCCAGTCGCGCGACGAACCGGTGCCGTATTCCTTGCCGCCGACGATAACGGTCTGCATGCCGTCCTTCTCGTAGCGCATTGCAGCGTCGAAGATCGACATCGTTTCGCCCGACGGGGCGCTCTCCGAGTAATAGATCGTGTTGCCACCTTCGGCGCCGTTCATCATCTCGTTCTTGATGCGAATGTTGGCGAAGGTGCCGCGCATCATCACTTCGTGATTGCCGCGACGCGCACCATAGGAGTTGAAATCCTGCTGGCGGATCTGGCGTTCCTGCAAATAGATGCCGGCAGGTGACGTCGCCTTGATCGAGCCCGCGGGCGAGATGTGGTCGGTGGTGATGCTGTCGCCGAACAGCGCAAGGATGCGTGCGCCCTGAATCTCCTGCACCGGCTTCGGCTGCAACGTCATGCCTTCGAAGTACGGCGGGTTGCGGACATAGGTCGAGCCGATGTCCCATGTGTAGGTCTGGCCCTTCGGCGCCTTGACCTTCTTCCAGTTCGACGTGCCTTCGAACACATCGCCATAGCGCGTGCGGAAGCTCGACGCCTTCACCGCCTTGCGGATCGTATCGGAGATTTCCTTCGGGCTCGGCCAGATGTCCTTCAGATAGACCGGCTCATTGTCCTTGTCGTAGCCAACCGGCTCCTTCGTCAGATTGATATTGATCGAACCCGCGAGCGCATAAGCGACAACGAGCATCGGCGAGGCGAGATAGTTCGCGCGGACCTGCGGATGCACGCGGCCTTCGAAGTTGCGGTTGCCCGACAGCACTGCGGCGGTGACCAGATCGGCGCTCGTGATCGCATCCGCGACCGGCTCCGGCAACGGCCCAGAATTGCCGATACAGGTCGTGCAGCCGTAACCGACGAGATCGAACCCGAGCTTGTTCAGCGGCTTGTCGAGTCCGGCCTTCGCGAGATAGTCGGTCACCACCTGGCTGCCCGGTGCGAGCGAAGTCTTCACCCACGGACGCACTTTCAAGCCGCGTTTCACGGCATTGCGCGCCACGAGTCCCGCGCCGATCATCACGCTCGGGTTCGAGGTGTTGGTGCACGATGTGATCGCAGCGATCACGACATCACCGTGACCGATCGTGTGCTCCGTGCCTTCGATCTTCGCGCGCCTGTTGGCGTCGGCTTCTTTCTTGTAGGTGTTGATCAGCGCCTCCGCGAATTTGTGCGCGGCGTCGCCCAGCGGCACACGATCCTGCGGACGCGCGGGACCGGCGAGCGACGGCTCGACCGTGTTCATGTCGAGCGCAAGCGTGTCGGTGAACACCGGCTCTTCGCTCTTGGCGGTGCGGTACATGCCCTGCGCCTTCGCATACTTCTCGACCAGCGCGACGCGCGCCGGTTTACGCGCGGTGTCCTTCAGATAGCGCACGCACTCGCTGTCGATCGGGAAGAAGCCGCAGGTCGCGCCATACTCCGGCGCCATGTTGGCGATGGTGGCGCGGTCTTCCAGCGCCATCTCATCGAGACCGGGTCCGTAAAACTCCACGAACTTTCCGACCACGCCCTTCTTGCGCAGCATCTCGGTGACCGTGAGCACGAGATCGGTTGCCGTCACGCCTTCGCGCAGTTTGCCGGTCAGGCGGAAACCGATGACTTCGGGGATAAGCATGGAGATCGGCTGACCGAGCATCGCGGCTTCGGCCTCGATACCGCCGACGCCCCAACCGAGCACCGATAGACCGTTGACCATCGTCGTGTGGCTGTCGGTGCCGACGAGCGTATCGGGGAACGCCATCTCGACGGCCTTGCCCTTCGCGTCCTTGGCTTTGCGCGTCCACACCGTCTGCGCGAGGTATTCGAGATTCACCTGGTGGCAGATGCCGGTGCCCGGCGGCACGACGCGGAAATTTGCGAACGCCTGCTGACCCCAGCGCAGGAACTGATAACGCTCCATATTGCGCTGGTATTCGATCTCGACGTTCTGCTTGAACGAATTCTTATGGCCGAAATTGTCGACCATCACAGAGTGATCGATGACGAGATCGACTTCGGCGAGCGGATTGATCTTCTCCGGATCGCCGCCGAGGTTCTTCATCGCATCGCGCATCGCGGCCAGATCGACGACGGCGGGCACGCCGGTCAGATCCTGCATCAGCACGCGCGCCGGGCGGAACGCGATCTCGCGATCCGAGGTCCTGTCTTTCAGCCAGCTCGCGACGGCACGAATGTCATCCGCGGTGACGGTCTTGCCGTCTTCAAATCGCAGCAGATTTTCCAGCAGCACTTTCAGCGAATAGGGCAATCGCGAGATGCCCTTGAGCCCGTTCTTCTCAGCCGCTGTCAGGCTGAAATAGGCATAGGTTTTTCCGCCCACCGTCATGGTACGGCGGGATTTGAAAGTGTCGAGACTGGTGGCCACGGGAGCGCCCTTTGAAAAGGGGTTTGTGAATGGCGCCGGTTTAGTCAGATTCCGCCGCTGTGCCAAGCATTTTGGCGGCGATTGTGTAACAAATGATGATGATCGTGAGCGCATCCCTAAGAGACAAAAATGAGCAATACCAACACCG
>Ga0335075_10001748_pt1 | contig 35461 bp, 29 predicted proteins | sample Lox_Sample_24_FD_206723 | JGI IMG/M metagenome (GOLD analysis project Ga0335075, IMG submission 206723) | Soil microbial communities from Loxahatchee National Wildlife Refuge, Florida, United States - Lox_Sample_2.4 | ecosystem: Environmental > Terrestrial > Soil > Wetlands | place: USA...
GATGACCTCCAAACGGGCGCGATCCTCAGCCGGTAGAATCAGCCGCCTGCGCTTGCCTGGGTCGGGCATGACCCATTAAAACACTTTCCGCTTATCGTGTCTAGTTATTTAGAGAACGATGATCTAGGTGCTTTCCTGATGCCGAGGTTCCACGCCTCGAATGCCCAGACGTCCGCGTCTTGTTGAATTTCCTTGTCTGTCGGCATGTAGATGTGACTCGTGCTTCCGCTGGTGAGTAGGAGGATGGGGCTGGCGCAACCCTGCGCGCGCTGAAGTTTCGCCACGAATTTGAATTCGTGGCTGGGCACCACGCGGTCATCGTCCCACGAGGTCGTGACAAGAGTGGGCGGATAGCAGGTTCCGGAATGGATGTTGTCCAGCGGTGAATACTTGATCAACCACTGGAACGCCTGCTTGTTGTCTGAGCTGCCGTATTCGGGAACCCAGAAAGAGCCGCCGGAGAATTTCTGATAGTGGAGCATGTCGAGCACGCCGTGGCCAATGTAGGCAGCGCCGAACAGCTGCGGCCGTTCGGTGATCGAGGCCCCCGTGAGCAGCCCGCCGTTGGAATAGCCCTGGATGGCGAGCTGCTTCGGTGAAGTGTAGCCCTGCTGGTACAGGTATTTCGCGGCCCAGGCAAAGTCGTCGAATACGTTCTGCTTCCTGCCGAGCATGCCGGCATGGTGCCATGCCTCGCCGTAGACTCCGCCACCGCGCAGGTTGGGAACCGCGAATATGCCGCCCATCTCAAGCCATACCGGCAAAATCGGATTGAAGCCCGGGGTGATGGTAATGTCGAAGCCACCGTACCCGTACAGGATGGTAGGATTGGAGTCATCGAGCTTGGTGTCCTTTCTCGTAACGATGAACATCGGCACTTTGGTGCCGTCCTTTGAGGTGTAGAAGACCTGCTTGGTCTCGTACGGGGAGCGATCGAACTGGACGGCTGGCCTGAAGGTTACGGATGTTTTGCCATCGGCCACGTCGTAACGGTAGATCGTCTGTGGATACAGGAACGAGGTGAAGTCGTAATAGACGACCGGCGAGTCATTTCTCGATGAAATGCCGTTGACGGCGCCGAGGGCCGGAAGCGGCGGCGTGCGCAGCAGCTTTCCGCTGGTGCTGAACAGTTTGAGATGGCTTACGGCCACATCCTGATAGTTAGCAAGGATGTCTCCGTCGGCCATGGACGCGTTGGACAGAACGCCGCTGGCCTGCGGCACCACAGTTCTCCAGTGCACGGGATCGGGGTCGCTGAATGTTGCGGCGACGACGCGGCCTCTGGGTGCGTCCAGCGTGGTCTGCAGGTAGAGCGTGTGGCCCTTGTGTCCGATGGGCGCATACATCGCATCGTTCCTGGTGTAGAGCGGCTCGATCTTTGCGTCGAGATCGGGCTTGTCGGGACTGCCCAGATTCGCGTAGTACAGTTCGTTGTTGCTGATGGAGTTGTTCTGTATATAGACGTAGAGATAATGGCCGTCCTCACTCACAGCGCCACCCAGAGCGGCGTGGGGAAGGTCGGGGCGCGCGTAGATCAGCTTGTCCTGGAACTGCGGCGTGCCCAGGGAGTGATAGTAGAGCTTCTGGTTGAGGATCGCCTCGCTGATGGCTTTCTCGCCGCCCGGAGGCTCGGGATAACGCGAGTAGTAGAAGCCTTTGCCGTCGTGGGTCCAGGAAATGCCGGAGAACTTCACCCATCGCACGACGTCGGACAGCGGCTTGCCCGTGGCCACATCGAGGACGTGGATGGTCTCCCAGTCCGAACCGCCCCTGGAGAGCGCATAGGCGAGGTACTTGCCCATTGGGGATGGCGCAGTGCCGGCCAGTGCGATGGAGCCGTCCGGAGACAGCTTGTTGGGGTCGAGCAGCATGCGCGGTTCGGCCGCAGAAGATTGCTGCACGTAGACGACGCTCTGGTTCTGCAGGCCGGAATTTCTGCGGAAGAAAAGCATCCCGTTCCTGAGCTGGCCGGGTGTGCTTTCTTTGGCGTAGTTCCAGAGCTGGGTGAGGCGATGGTCCATCCAGCCGCGGATGGGAATTTGAGCGAGATAATTGCTGGTCAGCCTGTTCTCGGCATCGACCCACTGATGCAGCGCCGGACTGGTGAGGTCTTCCATCCACCGGTAGGGCGCGGGAACTGTGGTCCCAAAGTAGGTGTCCACGGTCGCGTCCCGGTGCGCCACCGGATAATTCAGTCCACGCGTGGCCCGAGTGTTGGCGGCTGTACAAGCAAGCGGAGTCGCGACAGCCAGTGCGCAGAGCGCGCGTACCATACGCTTCATCCAGATCGTCTCTTTTCCGGGGGAGCCTGTTAAAGGTCTAATGGTAGAACGAAAGGAAGATGTGGGGCAAATGGTGACCTGATTGGCTTTGTGACTGGAGTTCGTGTTCTGGCACGAAGCTCAGAGCCTGCAGCCCACCTCCATGGTCCCTGCACTCGCCACTCCGAATCGCTTTCCTTCAGAATCTCCCCCGGATCTCCTCCGGACCGGCCGCAGCATCCTCACCCCGCCCCCAATCTCTGGGAATCATCGGTTTCCATAAACGCCCTCAATTTCCACGATCACTAATTTTTATAGTGTGAAATCCTTATAACCTGAACGATACCCTGAAGGGGAAGCTCCCAACCGTAATTGCGCCAGTGCCGCCGGTACTCTCCCGTCTCGGTCCCGTCCGGTGCGATCATGGTGGGACACAGCAGGATCCGCAATCCATTCCAGAGGAGAAGCATGTCGACTGATTACCGGAATTTCCAGGCGCTGACTTATGAGGAACTGGAAGAGTTCAACCTGAAGGCCAAGGAGCAGCGCAGGAAGCGAGTCGCTCCCGACAAGATTCAGGAAGAACGCCTGAAGTATCTGACGGACAACAAGGGGATCAAGGCGGTCACCGTCCTGTTCTGCGATCTGGAAGGCCGGCTGCACATGCTCGATTACGACAAGAAGTTTCTGCTGAAGTCCTACGAGAACCTGACCTTCGACGGCTCGTCGATCCGCGGCTTCACCGCGCAAAAGGAGAGCGATCTGCGCCTGGGCATCGACTGGAGCGCCTTCTACTACGCGCCGGCCGACATCTTCGGCGCGGGTAAGGTGCTTGTCTTCGGCGACGTCATCGACAAGGACGGCACGCCCTATGGCGGCGATACGCGCGGCCTGCTGAAGACCTTCGCCAAACAGCAATATGAGAAGAACAAGTACACACTGAACGCGGCCAACGAAATCGAGGGCTTCCTCTTCGCGGGCGTGGACGCGGAGCGGAACTTTGGAACCACCGGCCGCTTCGATTACGTGAACACCGGCGGCTACTACCACTCGCTGCCCGGCGATCCGCTGCGTACGTTCATTGACACGGTGGCCGAAGTCCAGCGCGCGATGGGCTTCGAAAACGAAAAGGACCACCCAGAAGTCGCGCCGTCGCAGTTTGAGATTAACTACGGCTACGGCGAGGTAGTCGCGGCCGCGGACCAGATTCAGCTCTACAAGCTGGTGTGCCGCCAGGTGGCGACGCGGCTCGGGATGACGGCGTCGTTTCTGCCCAAGCCCGTCGTGGGCGTCAACGGCAGCGGCATGCACACCAACGTCTCCATCAGCAAGGACGGCAAGAACCTCTTCTGGGACCCGAAGGGGGAAGAGAAGCTGTCGGCGACCGGCTGGGCCTTCCTGGACCGCATTCTGACCCACGGCAACGACATCTGCCTGCTGCTGAATTCGAGCGTGAACGCGTATCGCCGGCTCGATCCGCACTTCGAGGCTCCCAACCAGATCAAGGCGTCGGCGGTGGACCGCGGCTCTATGATCCGCATCCCCATCGGCAACGAGCGCTCCATGCGCGTGGAGGTGCGTTCGGTCGCGCCGGACTCGAATCCCTACCTGGTGATGCTGTCAGTCTTCAAAACGGGCATCGAAGGCGAGACGTCGAAGGTGAAGAACCTGCGCCAGGCTCAACGCTATCTCCCGGATAACATCTACTCCGCGATCGAGGACTTCCGCGACGCGGCGTGGACTACGAAGCTGCTGGGCGAGGATGTGAAGAGCCGCTACGCTGACCTGAAGCAGGCGTCAGCCGACCGTTGCCCGCGCCTGCTGGGAACCTTCGTGAAGCCGCAGGAGGTGCAGTTCCACCACGAGGTCTACAACCAGTTTCTCTGGAACCAGTTCTGAGGAAGGGCAGCCCAGGCAACTGGTCTGCAACACAACGCGCCCCGGTCAACACCCGGGGCGTCTTTCTTTGGGAAGACCAACACAACCGAACTGAGAAGGTGCAAAAAGGGGCCCGTGGCAGGAGACATAACCACGGGCTTTCGGGAGGATTCAACTTAGGGAAAACCGATTCGGCTCGCCGCACGCGGACGATGCTCCGGCGCTGGCGCATCCACGCACCCCATGCGCGGCGACAGAGCAGCACAAGCGAAAAGCGCTCAGCGCATTCGCGGAAAAATCCTGGATTCTTCGACAGGGAAGGAGCGAAACTCGCCGTCTCCAGACTGGGGAGGGGTGTTTCGCAGCGCCCGGTCAGGTGATTCAGCTCACGGGCGCAATAACCCATTCTTCCCGCAGCGCGCGCAAAAGCGCAAGCGCCATCAGCAAATCCTATGGCGCACATAAGCCAGGGCCGCACCCGCAACGAAGCACAGCATCTCTGGAATTTGCTCTAAAATGGCGCATCCGCCGTCGGAGGAGAACCGGGTGAATCTCTGGGGTCAGGACCTTCGCTTCGCGCTGCGGCAGCTCCGCAAATCGCCCACATTCGCTGTCACTGCAGTCGTCACGCTGGGCCTCGGCCTCGGCATCTGCGCGGCCATGTTTTCCGTGGTCGAGCAGGTGGTCCTGCGCCCGCTGCCCTACGCCAATCAAAGCCGTCTCGTGGCGATGGGCAGGGTCGGAAGAGTCAACGGCACCGGTTCATTTTCCTGGCCCGACCTGCAGGACTACGCCGCGCGCAGCCACTCCGTCGCGGGGATCGCCGCCTATACCTTCCAGCTTCCCACTCTCGGCGGCACGGAGAATCCCCAGCTCGTTCCCGAACTCATGGTCACTCCCAACCTCCTGCAGGTTGTGGGCATCCGTACGCGTCTCGGCCGTGGTTTTTCCCCGGAGGACAGCAAAGCTGGCCACACCAGTGTTCTCATCCTCAGCAATTCGGTTTGGAAGAAGTTCTACCATAGCGATCCCTCGATCATCGGCCGAACGGTGCCCATCGATGGCGACCCGTTCACCGTCATCGGCGTATTGCCTCCGCACATCTGTTTCCCGATGAGTGTCGGCGGCGAGGAGATCCTCAGTCCCCTCAGCCTCGACGACAAGACCTTCCAGGGTCGTGACAACGACGTGCTGCAGCCCATCGCCCTGCTGCGCCCGGGCGTGGCGGCGGCGCAAGCGCAACGGGAACTCAACGACATTCACACCCAGTTGATGCACGATTATCCGAAGGTTGAAGATGCTGGCTGGATTCGGCTGACCGATTACCACGCGTCGATTACGCAGGACTCCCGCGGCGCTCTGTTTGCCCTCGATTGGGCTGTTCTCGCAGTCTGGCTCATCGCCTGCGCCAATGTGGCGGGCCTGATGCTCACCCGCACCAACGGCCGTCGCCGCGAGATCGCCATCCGTGGCGCGCTCGGTGCTCCTCGCGTCCGCATCACACAGCAGTTCCTCACGGAAAGCCTGCTGCTCGGCTTCGGTGGGTCCGTGCTGGGACTGGGGCTGGCCGCGCTCGCCCTGCATCTTCTGCAGCATTACCTTTCCGACAAAGTTCTCTTTGGTGACGACATTCACATCAATCTCGGCGTGCTCGCCTTCCTTCTCGTCGCCGCCTGCCTGTCGGCGCTGCTCTTCGGCCTCGCGCCGGCCTGGCATGCCTCCGGCGTCCCCGCACAGGAGGGTCTGCGCGAAGGCACAACCGCCGCCGGTACCAGCCGCCGGCAGGCGTTCTGGCGCGACGGCCTGGTCATCGCCGAAATCTCCCTCACGCTGGCCCTGCTGATCGCCGCTGGCCTCATGATGCGCACCCTGCTCAGCCTGCGCCGCGCGAACCTCGGCTTCGTCGCCGCCAATGTCGTTACCGCCTCGCTCTATCTGCCCACGCATGGAATGTGGTGGGCCTTCCAGGGCAAGCCCAATGCCGCCAGCGTGGTCCAGACCCTCTATGATCCGCTGGAGCAGAAATTCCTCCACATCCCCGGTGTGCTCGCTGCTGGATTCACCACCGTGCGTCCCCTGGAGCCCAACTGGCAGTTTAATGACACGATCAACGTGAAGGGCCTTCCGCCTTCGGCGCCGGGGCATGCCGTTCACGCCCAGGTCCGCGCCACCACGACCGGCTTCTTCCAGGCGGTGGGCATCGATCTGCTCGCCGGCCGTCTCTTCAGCGATCTGGATGGCCCCGACGCGCCGATCGCCATCATCATCAACCAGGCATTAGCCAAAGCGCAGTTCCCGCGCCAGAACCCCCTTGGCCAGCAGATCGAGATCGGGGACAAGGGCAAGCCGCGACGTTGGGCCACCATCGTCGGCGTGGTATCGGACGTCAGACAAGATTCCGCAGGACAGGCCCCGCTGCCGGAAATGGACGTTAACCTCGAGCAGCTCCGCCCAAGCGACGACTTCTACTCGATCCTGGCGACCTTTCACATGGACCTTGCCGTCCGCGCGCGGATGGCGCCGAAGCTGATCGAAAACACCATTCGCCGCGACGTTCATGAGCTGTCGCCGGAAACCGCGGTCGAGGACCTGGAGCCCATGCAACAGGTCGTCGACGATACCCTCGGCAGTCAGACCGTGGCGGCGCGTCTGCTTGGCATCTTCTCGCTCGCCGCGCTGCTGATTGCCGTCGCGGGCATCTACGGCCTGCTGGCCTACTCCGTCAGCCAGCGTACCCGCGAGCTCGGCGTCCGCATCGCCCTCGGCGCGCAGCGCGACGATATCGTCTGGCTCGTGCTGCGCCATGCGCTGGTTCTGCTTGGGCTGGGCGGAGGCGTGGGACTCCTGGTGGCCTGGGCAGCTGGCGGCATGATGCGTGTCTACCTGTATGGCGCGCGCGGATGGGACGCAGCCACCATTCTGCTCGTTCTGCTCGTTCTCGGTTCCTGCGGCCTCGCCGCCAGCTATCTTCCCGCCCGGCGTGCCGCCAGGGTCGATCCGGTCGAGGCCCTGCGCAGCGAGTAGTCCTGCCACGCAGCTGCGGATGGAGTGGGGTTTCCTGGGGCAGGGAAGACCACGGGCGGCCGCGGCCGCGCCCGAAAATTACGAGATCTCAGAGGTTACTGCTGGGACGCGGGAGCAATGCTCGGCTTGGCTCGCTCCGCCACCTGCAGCGCGTGGATCCGGAAGACCGCGAACGCGCAACGGCATACCCCGTACGCCGCCAAAACTCCAAAAGTCAGCGATGCCAGCGTGGCACACATCAGCATCAGCACGTCGACTGCGCTCTGCATTCCCAGTCCGTCTCCCGGCGAAGCAGCCCTTTACCCGCCAGCAACTCTCACACCGGGAGCGCCGTGGCCCGCTGCTTCGTCCTCCTTACGATGTTATTGTTAACAGAAATGTGCTCGAATTGACCCTGTTTTTTGTTGCCGACTAAGATACCGGAAGGGATCGGTTCCGATTTGAATCCGCTGGTCCCATTTTGCATCAGACTCTTGCAATCCGGTTACGACTTTTGTTGTACAGAACCCGTTCCTTCCCTGATTCATGGCCATTTCCCACATCACCGTGCGCGGCGCCCGGCAGCATAATCTGCGCGACATCGGCGTCCGCATCCCGCGCAACACCCTCACCGTGGTGACCGGCCTTTCCGGCTCGGGCAAATCCTCGCTCGCTTTCGACACCATCTACGCCGAAGGCCAGCGCCGCTACGTCGAAACCCTCTCCGCCTATGCCCGCCAGTTCCTCGATCAGATCGAGCGTCCCGACGTGGACTCCATCGAAGGGCTGTCGCCCGCCATTTCCATCGAGCAGAAGACGACCAGCCGCAGCCCCCGTTCCACCGTCGGCACCATTACGGAGATTTACGACTACCTCCGCCTCCTCTACGCCTCGGTCGGCGTGCCGCACTGCCCCAACTGTGGCCGGCAAATCGCCCGCCAGTCGGCCGAGCAAATCGTCGAGCGCATTCTCGCCCTCGGCCAGGGCGAACGCGTCATCATCTACGCCCCGGTGGTCCGCGGCCGCAAAGGCGAGTTCAAAGACCTCCTCGACAAGCTCGATCAGCAGGGATTCCGCGCTCGCGTGGACGGCGAAATGCGCGACCTCTCCGATCCGCTGAACCTGGACAAGCGCAAAAATCACACCATCGAAGCCGTGGTCTACCGCGCTGTCCTCAAGCCGGGCATCGAGAAGGCGCTGAGCGAATCCGTCGAACGCGCGCTCCAGATCGCCAACGGCCTTGTGCTCGTCGCCGCGCAGGGAGCAGAGCAGCTTTACTCCTCGTCCATGGCCTGCCCGGACTGCGGCCTCGACGTGCCGAAGCTCGAGCCGCGCAGCTTCTCCTTCAACAGCAGCTACGGAGCCTGCCCGGATTGTCACGGTCTGGGCAGCATCTACGACTTCGATCCCGCCAAGGTCATCGCCGACTGGTCACGCCCGCTGCTCGATGGCGCTCTCGGCCCGGGCTCCGCCTCGCAATACCTCACGCGCCTCATTCAGCTCGCCGCGCAGCGCTACAAAATCGACCTGAAGCAGCCCTTCGATCAGCTTTCCCAGAAGCATCAGGATCTCCTCCTGCACGGACCGGGCCAGACGGAAGCGCCGCGCACCGGCTTCCACGGCATCCTCGCGTATCTGCGCGATTCGCTCGACGAAGCCAAATCCGACGCCTACCGCGAGTGGATGATGCAGTACATGTCGGCCTCCGAGTGCCCGGCCTGTCACGGCCTGCGTCTCCGCCCGGAGTCGCTCGCGGTGCAGGTCGGTGGCATGTCCATCGCCGATTTCACCGCGCTGCCCATGGACCGCGCGCTCGCCCGCGCTCAGGCCATCCCTTTCACCGCGCGCGAAGCCCTTGTCGCCGAGCGCCTGCGCCGCGAGATCGTCGAGCGCCTCCAGTTCCTCAATGCGGTCGGTCTCGGCTATCTCTCGCTGGATCGCAATGCCGCCACGCTCTCCGGCGGAGAAGGCCAGCGCATCCGGCTGGCTACGCAGATCGGCTCTCGCCTGCGCGGCGTGCTCTACGTCCTCGACGAGCCTTCCATCGGCCTGCACCAGCGCGACAACCAGCGGCTGATCCGCGCGCTCGAAAGCCTGCGTGATCTCGGCAACACGGTGCTCGTGGTCGAGCACGACGAGGAAACCATCCGCCACGCGGATTATGTCCTCGATCTCGGCCCAGGCGCTGGCCGTCTGGGCGGCCAGGTCGTCGCGGAGGGTCCTCCATCCGCAATCATGAGCGCCCCGGCGTCGCTCACCGGCCGCTATCTCGCTGGCGAAATCTCCACGCTGCATCGTCTCCTCCCGCGCCCGCTTACCGGGAAGTGGATCACCGTCGAAGGCGCGTGCAGCCACAACCTTCAGAACCTGACCGCCCGCTTTCCTCTCGGCGTCATGACCGTCGTCACCGGCGTCTCCGGCTCCGGCAAAAGCACGCTCGTCAACGACATTCTGTACCGCGCACTCGCTCGCGTGCTCTACGGTTCTCGCGAAGCCCCGGGCGACCACACTCGCATCCGCGGCTTCGAGCACCTCGACAAGGCCATCCGCATCGATCAGTCGCCCATCGGCCGCACTCCGCGCTCCAATCCCGCCACGTACACCGGCGTCTTCACCGCCATCCGCGATCTCTTCGCCATGCTCCCGCAATCGCGCGAGCGCGGCTACAAGGCGGGGCGCTTTTCCTTCAACGTGCAGGGCGGCCGCTGCGAGGCCTGCCAGGGAGAGGGGCAGCGCCGCATCGAAATGAGTTTCCTGCCCGACGTCTACGTTCACTGCGAAGTCTGTAACGGACGCCGATACAATCAGGAAACGCTGGCCGTCCAGTTCAACGGCTACTCCGTTGCCGGTATCCTGGACCTCACCATCGAGGACGCGCTGCCCGTGCTCGGTGACATTCCCCAGGCGCGGCAGAAGCTGCAGACGCTGGTCGACGTCGGCCTTGGCTACATCCATCTGGGCCAGGCGGCCACCACCCTCTCCGGCGGCGAAGCCCAGCGCATGAAGCTGGCTCGCGAGCTCTCCAAGCGCCAGACTGGCCGCACCCTCTATCTGCTAGACGAGCCGACCACTGGCCTGCACTTCGACGACGTTCGCAAGCTGCTCGAAGTCCTGCACCGGCTCACCGACCTCGGCAACACCGTCATCATCATCGAGCACAACCTGGACGTGATCCGCAACGCGGACTGGCTCATCGATCTCGGCCCGGAGGGCGGGGAAGGCGGCGGCCGAATCGTCGCCGAAGGACCGCCCGAGCAGGTGGCGGGGATCGCGCAGTCGTGGACCGGCCAGTATCTGCGCCGCTATTATGCGGAGGCCGGCGGCGGCGATTCTGCCGCGCTGCCGGATTCCATTGGCAACGGAACTGGCCGCGGACGCAAATCCGCGAGAAAATCGCAGCCAAAGTCAAAATCCAGGAAAGAATCGCTGCAATGACCCTGAACGAACCCAGGAATTCCGAGCACGAACCCGGTTTCCCCGAACCCGAGAACTCATCCGCCGCGCCTGGCCAGGAACCGGCGTCCGAGCCTGCTGTCAAACCGACGCCGGAATCTGTCGTATTTTCCCCGCCTCACGAACTGGATCCGGCGGAGCCGCCGATCTATGCCTGGCCGCCCGCGCAGGAGCCGCTGGTCGCCATGCAGCCGCCCGTCCCCGAGCCGCCGCCGCGCCTGCTGCCCAACCTTGGGCACACTCTCATTTTTGGGATCATCGGCGGGTTCACCTTCTTAACCGGTGCCCTGACCACGTTTCTGTCGCTCATGGCCGTCGAGCGCGTCTCGCTGCGCGCGCTGCAGGCCCGGGTGGTGCACAGCGTCGCCTGGATGATCGCCGCGCAGGCGGTCTGGTATGTCGAACTCTGGGCCGTCGCCCTCCTGGTCTTCGGCTTGTGGTGGGGGCGCTCGCTCTTGAAAGGCATCTCCTGGAATTCCGTCAACGCTCGTCGCTGGTTCTTCCGCCTCGCGGCCATCGGCCTCGCCACCGGCGCGGTCATCACCTTCGCTGGCAACTTTGTTCCCATCCCCAGGACCACTCCCATTCTCAAAGACATCCAGACCTCCACAGCCAGCGCCTGGGTGCTCATGATCTTCGGCATCACCCTCGCTCCGCTCACCGAGGAACTCGCCTTCCGCGGTTTCCTGCTACCCAGCCTCATCAACGTCTTCCGCTGGATGCAGCGCCGCCGGTACATGAGCGAAGGCACCGTGCGCGGCTTCGGCATTCCGCTCTCCATCGTGCTCACCTCCGCGCTCTTCGCCTGGGTGCACGCCGCGCAGGTTTCCCACTCCTGGGGCCCGATTCTGCTCATCGGGCTGGTGAGCGTGGTCCTTTGCATCGTGCGTCTCCGCACCAGCTCCGTCGCCGCCGGCGTCGTCGTTCACGCCTCCTACAATTTCCTGTTGTTTTCCGCGCTGCTCTATCAGACGGACTGGTTCCGTCATCTGAGCAAGCTGAAGGGGTAGGACCCTGTATTTCCGACCACGCACACCGCGCGAGGAACAACAGCTGCGCATACCCTCCTGATCGCTGAAGATCGCATGACGCCGATGAATGACACATCGCATAACGAGAGGGTCACAACCCGCACCGCGACAAGATGGGGACTTATAGCTTCCGTGCTTACGCTCCCTGTGTTTATAGTTGTCGGCTACTTCGTCCATCGAACAGCAGGACTGGCAGCATGGGTGGCACTTGGGATGATGATTGGCGCGGTCAGAGCGTTTTGGTCCCTGAAACAGCACGCGTGGTTCCGGATGAGTGCCGCGGCGTTGACGATCAATCATGTTGTATTGATCGCCGTCGTCCCCTGGCCAGCAAGAGCTTCCCGCTCCAGAACTCTGGCCTGTCGGAATTGTGGATTTTGCGGCCATATGTGGGTTTGTCAAGCTGGTCGAGAAAGTTATGATCAGAGGTGCGGGAGCAAGTCCCGCAGGCTGAAATTGCGCCCCGCGACGCGAACCCTCCCGGAATGCGCGAAGCGCCTCCTCCTGGACGGCCAGTCCCCGTCGAGTCCCTGATATTCTCTAGACCATCCATGGCTTCCAGACCTTCGCCGGCGATTTCTCCGCGTTTCCGCGCCGTGCGCACCGCCAGTCTGGCTCTCTTTCTCCTGACCAGCCTCAACCTCTTCAACTTCATCGACCGCTACGTGCTGCCCGGCGTGCAGCCGCTCATCCAGCGCGAGTTCCACATCGATCTGGCCCAGGCCGGCACGCTCACCTCCGCCTTCTTCTTCACCTACATGCTCATCGCCCCGCTCACCGGATGGATGGGTGACCGCTTCCCGCGCAAGCCGCTCATCATTGCCGGCGCGCTGCTGTGGAGCGCAGCCACTCTGTCCACCGCGCTGGTCCACAGTTACACTACGCTGCTCATCCGCCACGCCGTTGTCGGTATCGGCGAGGCGACGTTTTCCATCTTCGCTCCGGCCATGCTCGCCGATTTCTATCCCGAAGAAGAGCGCAACCGCGTCCTGACCATCTTCTACCTCACCATTCCCGTGGGCGGCGCACTGGGATACATCCTGGGCGGCGTTCTCGGCCAGCAGTACGGCTGGCGCGCCCCGTTTTACATCGCCGCGGCTCCCGGCGTCCTCATCGCGCTTACCTTCTGGCTCTTCGTGCGCGAGCCGGAGCGCGGCGCGGCGGACACGCTCACGGCTACCCACTCCCGCGCCAGCTTCTTCGGCCTTTTTTCCAATCCGGCCTACTGGACCGCAACTCTGGGCATGGCCATGTGGACCTTCGCCGTCGGCGGCATTTCCGCTTTCCTGCCCACGTTCTTCCGCGACGTCGCCCACTTTTCCCTCGCCCACGCCGATCTCACCACCGGCGAAATCACCGCTGTCGATGGCCTCGTCGCCACCATTGTCGGTGGCTGGATCGCCCAGCTCTGGCTCAAGCGCAATCATCGCGCCCTTTATTACGTCTCCGCGTGGAGCGCCATCCTGGCTATCCCCTTCGGCGTCCTCGTCTTCTTCGGACCCATGTGCTGGCTGGTGCCCGGAGCCTGGCTGGCGGAATTTTGCCTCTTCCTGAACACCGGCCCGCTCAACACCGCCATCGTTAATTCTGTCTCCGCGCCCATCCGCGCCACTGCCATTTCCGTCAATCTCTTTGTGATCCATCTGCTCGGCGATTTTCCCTCGCCGCACCTCATCGGCTGGGTCGGAGACCGTCACGGTCTGCGCGTCGGTCTCGGGGTCACGCTGGTTTCGCTCGCTCTCTCCGGTCTGGTCCTCTTAGCGGGAGCCCGCTTCGCTCCCCGGCTGCCGGATCTCGAAATCGCGCGGGGTGAGCATTAGGCGCGATGCTCTGGTTCGCCATCCTGCTCTGGCTCATCGCCGCCTTCTGGCTCATCTGCGGCCTCACCGCCTTGCGCGGACTTCGCCGCGTTCCCAACCTCTGGAAGATCCCGGCGCAGCCTGCCGACGGCGAGTCCACAGCCCAGATTACCGTCATCATCCCCGCCCGCGACGAAGCGCCCGCCATTGAGGCGACCCTCCGCTCGCTTTTGGCGCAGACCATTCCCGTCAACATAATTGGTGTCGACGATCGCTCCACCGACGCCACCGGCGTCCTCATGGACCGCATCGCTGCCGAGCCTCTTCCGCCGGGCAAATTGCTGCGCGTCCTCCACGTCCACGAACTCCCCGACGGCTGGCTCGGCAAGCCGCACGCCATGGCCTTCGCCGCGCGTCACGCCACCACCCCCTGGCTGCTCTTCACCGATGCCGACGTCCTCTTCGCTCCAGACGTCCTCGGTCGCTCCCTGCGCTTCGCCCAGCCCCTGGCCGATCACTTCGTCCTGATGCCCACTCTGATCCTGAAGACCGCAGGCGAGCGCATGCTGGCCACATTTTTTCAGTCGCTTTCTCTGCTCTGGTGGCGTCCATGGCGCATCCCCAGCCCGGGTGCCCGCGACTCCATCGGCATCGGCGCTTTCAACCTGATCCGCGCGGACGTTTACCGCGCCGTCGGCGGATTCGAAGTTCAGCGCTTCCAGGTCCTCGACGACGTGCGCCTGGGCGTCGAAGTCAAGCGCGGCGGCTACCGCCAGCGCATCGCCTTCGGCAGGGAACTCATCCGCCTTCACTGGGCTCCGGGCGCGCTGGGCATGGCCCGCAACCTCACCAAGAACCTCTTCGCCGGATTCGGCTTCAACCCCCCGCTGCTGCTCGGCGCCTGCCTCGGCCTGGCGCTCATCTGCTACGCGCCGATCGCCGGGCTCTTCCTCTTCTGGCCGCTGCGCCTCGCCGCCCTGCTTTCGCTGGTCATGATCGCCCTCCACTACCGCCTCGCCGGGCGCTACTTCAGCGGACTCAGCACCGCCTGGGCGCTCACGCTCCCGGTGACCGCGGTGCTCGTCCTCTACGCCATGCTGCGCTCCATGATCCTCACCCTCGCCCGCCGCGGCATCGTGTGGCGCGGAACCTTCTATCCCCTGCGCGAACTCCGCCGCCACTCCGGCCGCTTGCGCTAGCTGCGCTCCCTTGCGCGAAGTGCACTCGGCTCGACGGCCGGTCCCCGCTGGACCCGCAGTCCCGCCTGACTCCGGCCGCCTGCGCTGAGGTAGGATATTGGTATGACCGGCATAGTATGATAGTGGTATGAAGGCAAAGACCTCGGTTACGCTCTCTTCCGACGTGCTCGCCCGCATCGACCGAGTGGTAGGCCGCGAGGGCTCACGATCCGCTTTCATCGAAAGTGTCCTGCGTGAGCACTTCCATCTTCAGGCGAGGCGACGGATGCACGCGCGCGACCGCGCGCGCATCGATGCAGCGGCAGACCGTCTGAACCAGGAAGCACTCAATGTTCTCGAATATCAGGTATCGGGCTGATCGCGCACAGCCATGAGACGAGGCGAAGTCTACCGGGTATTTACTGGAGCGGACCCCAAACAATACAGAACCTTTGTCGTTGTCAGCCGCCAGGCGCTGATTGAATCCCGGTTTTCCACGGTAATCTGCGCCCCGGTCTACAGCGAAGGGCAGGGGCTCCTGACGCAGGTTTCAGTAGGGGTAGAAGAGGGACTTCGGCACGAAAGCTGGATTATGTGTGACAACCTCGCCAGTTTGCGCAAATCAGACCTGACACAGTACCTAGGTTCTCTGTCATCCAGAAAGATGCTTGAGCTGGACCGGTCGCTGGCGGCTGCCCTCGAACTGGCGTGATCCTCCTCCGCCGCTCCAGCCGTCTGCGCTCACTTCTATGCTCCGAGCTTTGTGCACGGTAAACTGTAGTTGAGGCTCCCCATGCCCGAAATCCAGCGCAGGAAGACCGTCACCGTCAACATTGGCTCCGTCCGTGTCGGCTCGGACGTGCCCGTCGTCGTGCAGTCTATGACCAACACCGACACCGCCGACGTGGCTGCGACCATCCAGCAGACCGCCGAGCTGGCGCAGGCCGGCTCGGAGATCGTCCGCGTCACCGTCAACAACGACGAAGCCGCGAAAGCCGTCCCGCACATCGTCGACGGGCTGGCGGAGCAGGGAATCCACACTCCCGTCATCGGCGACTTCCACTATAACGGTCATCTGCTCCTGAAGAAGTACCCCGCCTGTGCCCGCGCGCTCGCCAAGTACCGCATCAATCCCGGCAACTGCTCCATCGGCCGCAAGGACGACGAGAATTTCCGCACCATGATCGAGTGCGCGGTAGAGAACGACAAACCTGTCCGCATCGGCGTCAACTGGGGCTCGCTCGACCAGGCCCTGCTCACCCGCCTGATGGATGAGAACTCGAAGCGCCCCGACCCCGCGCCGGCGCGCGACGTCATGCTCGAAGCCATGTGCCGCAGTGCGCTCGACTCCGCCGCCGCCGCCGAGCGCTATGGCCTCGGCCACGACAGAATCATCATCAGCGGCAAAGTTTCCGGTGTTCGCGATCTCATCGACGTCTACACCATGCTCGCCGCGCGCTGCGACTACCCGCTGCACCTCGGCCTCACGGAAGCTGGCATGGGCATGAAGGGCATCGTCGCTTCCACCGCCGGCCTCGCGCCGCTCCTGCTGCAGGGCATCGGCGACACCATCCGCGTCTCGCTTACCCCCAAACCAGGCTCCAGCCGCACCGAAGAAGTCCTTACCGCCCAGCAGATCCTCCAGTCGCTCGGCATCCGCAGCTTCGCGCCGCAGGTCACGGCCTGCCCCGGCTGCGGACGCACCACCAGCACCTTCTTTCAGGAGCTGGCGCAGCAAATCCAGGATTACCTCCGCACCTCCATGGCCGTGTGGCGCGCGCAGTATCCCGGCGTCGAGGAACTGAAGCTGGCCGTCATGGGCTGCGTGGTCAATGGCCCCGGGGAGTCGAAGCACGCCAACATCGGCATCTCGCTCCCCGGCACCTTTGAAGAGCCCAAAGCTCCCGTCTACGTCGACGGCCGCCTGATGACGACGCTGCGCGGCGACTCCATCGTGCAGGACTTTAAGAAAATCCTGGATGATTATGTAAAAACGAGATATGGCGCCACCGAGAAGGAACTCGAAACCACTGCCGTCTACCGCTAAGACAGCTTGCCCTGAGCTCTCAGGAATTCGCGCGGGGCGCCATCGCCTGAACAGCTAGTCCCACTTCGCCTCCCGCTTTTCCAGGAACGACGTCACGCCCTCGCGAAAATCCGGATGCGCGCGCATCTGCACGCTGGCCCTGATCGCTCCATCGATATCATCGAGCAAACGCCGGTCCGCAAACCGCGTCAGCAGTCGCTTCGTCGCCGCCATCGCCGCTGAGCTGTTCCGCATCAGCTTCGCCGCCACGCCGCGCGCCTCATGCATCAGCTCCGGCTCGAGTACCACGCGCGTCACCAGCCCCAGGGCAGCCGCTTCTTCCGCGCCGATCAGCCGCCCCGTCAGCAGCAGATCGCGCGCGTGCTTGTCGCCAATCTGGATCCGCAGATAGGCCGACACAATCGCCGGAATGAACCCGATGCGCACCTCGGTGTACCCGAACTTCGCCTCCGGCACCGCCAGCGTCAGATCGCAAATCGTGGCAATGCCCATCCCACCGGCAATGGCCGCTCCATTCACTGCTGCGATGGTCGGCTTCGGCAGCGCGTGCAGCGTCCGGAACAGCGTGGCAATCCTCTCCGCGTCCGCTACAGCCGCGTCCTCGCCGGCATCCACGTTGGCCCGCAGAACCTCGAGGTCCAGCCCCGCGCAAAATGCCGAGCCCGCCCCCGTAATCAGCACCACGCGGCAGTTTGCGTTGGCCCCCGCGGCTTCCAGCGCATGCGTCAGCTCCTCGATCAGCTCCGGCGTCAGCGCATTGCGCTTCTCCGGGCGATTCAGCAGGATCGTGTGCACGCCCGCTTCGGTTTGCGTGTGCAGGGTGGCGTAATGGCTCACAGGATTCCTCCGCGCAGACAGAGTAGCTTACGGCATTTTCGGCCAGGAACGACACCCGAGTGCGAAAGAACCGTGAATTGCTCGCTGGCGCGGCATCCATCCTCCTAAAACAGCGCAGCCGATCCCGGCCTTCCGGAATCGGCTGCGAGTTCCACCGATTGCGCTGATTACCGCCAGTGTCCGTCGACCCACATGTAACCGCCGTGGGCGTGGCGCCAATGCCCGCGAATCCACACCGCGTGCGGCCGCGGCGGAGCCGTCCAGTAGCCGTGCATCCAGACATAACGCCGGCCATTCCACTGATGGTGTCCGTCGATCCATGCCCATCCCGGATGAGGACGCGGCCCCGGATGTTCCACTACCACCGGAGGCGGCGCGACGCGAGCGACAATCTGTGAGAATGAGGCGGAGGGCAGGCTCAGCAGAATGGCCGCCGCCACCGGAATCAATTTCTTCATAGTGTGGGTGTTCCTTTCCTTTCCTGTTCGTGCGTGTCTCGCTGCGGCTGCATGGCCGCTGCCTACGGGATGAGACCCCGGGCCCGGTGTGAGGTTGTGCCATGTTACAGCAAATTGCGAGGATCGCGACAGGATCGCGGAGGGTTCAGTCCAGACACGGCGTGACGAGCGCCCACGCAACAATTGTCTCGCCGTGCAGGCCGGAGGAACGCTCCGCTTCGGCGTTGGTCACCGCCTCCATTTCGTCGCCCTCCGGATCCACGACGCAGGTCTTCAGCTCCTCGGCGCTCGCTCCCTGGAAGCACAACTCGCAAACGCCCAGCCCGTCTTCGGTGCGCAGCGGAAGCCCGAACACCCGGCACGTCATCGGCCGCGCCGCATATAGATCGCACAAGCCGGTCTGCGGATCGAGCGCCGGGCACGACTCCTCATTCCCGAAGTCTTCGAATTCCTCCGCGCGCGCTGGATCGAGAATTCCGCTGCGCGCATCGCCGGGGAACTTCGCAGCCAGCCGCGCCCGCGAATCCTGCGCTCGCTCCCGCACCGCGTCGGCGCGCCCGCGATCGCTCTCCGCCAGCCTCTCCAGTCCCGCGCGCAGCCGCGCGGTATCCAGTTGCGAAATGGAGAAGACCCCGATGCAGCACTGCGTGCATCCCGGCGCGCACTTCACCCACGCGCCCGCCCGCCGCGCCGCCTCCGCAACGGCTGCGTCCACAATCTGCACCAGGCGCGTGTCGCTCGCAGGCACCATGCCGCCAGCATATCGGATCGGCAGAAGGAAGCGGCAACGGCCGCTCTTCAGAACTGCAGCCGGAGCTCGCCCGTCAGCGACCTCGGCGTCACATAGTGCGTCCCGCTGAAGGTCGACAGAAAGTTATACAGCGTGTAGTTATTTGTTACGTTGACCGCCGTAAAGGTCGCGTCCAGTTTGTAATGATCGCTGCGGAAGAGGTTGTCCTCGCCCAGCGACATATCGAACAAGCTGCGCGGATCGACCCTGGACGGGTTCTTGTCGTTGTCTCCCGTATCGGGCGCTGGAATCTTCACCAGTTCTGAGGTGAACTGCGAGGCCAGGCAGGTGCTGGGCAGCGGATGGCCGATGGTGGCTTTGACGCCATCGCAGGCCAGGCCCGCCTCGAACTCTTCATCCGCGTCCAGGCTGCTCAGATTCACCGCAGGCTGCCCGCTGATGAACATCGAGGTCGGGCCGCACGCAGTGTTCGGATCGTGAGAAGAGGGATTGAAGCAAGGCACGGCGCCGGCCACCTCGCCGCTGTCGAAACGCCAGTTGAAGCTGTACCACGGCCCGTGTTTCCACGGCAGTTGATACTGGAAGTGTGTCGCCTGATTAAAGCGCTCGTCGTGGTCGATGCGGAACGGCAGTCCGGTCTGGCCCACCGTCGCTCCCGCGCCGCCCACCTGCGGCGGGAAGAAGCGTGCCGCCACCGATGACATTACCGTGTACGCGCTGAACCCGTGGATCGGCGTAACGTTCGCGCGTAGTGCGAAGCCGGGAATCTTTGACTGCTTCCACTCGATGGGGAACGTTATGGGCGCATTGCCGAGCACGCTGAAGTCGTAGGCGTTTTGTGTGTACTTCCAGATGTACTCGCCGCTTACCACGAAGTGCCGCGCGAAGACCTGCTGCAACCCTGCGTGGTACTCATTGCGATGTCCAGGGGAGAGCGGCTCCGAGTTCGCCGCCGTACACAACAGCAGCGGATTCAGCACCTGGTTCAGGCAGCCGTTGCTGGAGAGCACCAGGTTTTCGTTGAACGGCGTCTCCAGCGTGCGCGCGCAGGAAGCCCGCAGCACCGTATTCGTCTTCCTGATCGTGTACGATCCGCCCACGCGTGGCTCCGCCTGCGCCGCGTCGGTCAGCCCGTCGTACGCATCGCCGCGAATCCCCAGATTAAACAGCCAATTGCCCCTGGTGATGATGTCCTCGATGTACTGCGAGAACTCGCGAATGTCTGCGTGCCCGTTGAAGGTGTAGAGCCCTCCGCCCCGCGTCAGATCGTAGGGAAGCAGGTACGTGCACGGCGGTCCGGTGGGCACGTCACCCGACATGCAGCCCAGCGACGCCAGGTAGCCGGGCGCCACAATGCCCAGCGTGTCGTTCTCATTCAGAAATGTCGAATAGTACTCGAGTCCGGCCTTCACGTCGTGGATGCCGTGCACCCAGGCGATGTCCGTGTGCACGCCCGTGTTGGTCAGGCTCCTCGCCTGCCCCACGGTTTCCTGCTGCACCAGCCCCAGGTCCTCGAATGGATCGGCGCTGGGATCGTAGTTGTACGCGTCGCGCCGGAAATAGGCGATGACGTTCCATACCAGATGCGGGCTGACGATCCGCGTATAGCTGGGCCCAGCATCAATGGTTCCGATCTTCGAGCGCTGATCCGTCTGCCCCGGCACCGAATAGCCCGCCAGGTTCACGTCCCCCAGGTTCAGGGTGTCGTAGGTATTCGGCGTCTGAAACCACGAACGCGAGTAGTTGAAGTTCAGGTGCAGCGAATTTGCCGGATCGATCGTGTAGTCCACGCGGTCGAAGAAGTTCTCCTCGTTCCCCTTGTCGTGGAAAATCGTGAACTCCGGGGAGTCCAGAAATCGCCCCGTGTTCAGGCCGGTTCCCGTCAGGAAATTCCCCCACTTCGACCCGCCGTACCCCACGCTGAATCCTCCCTGCACCGTCCCAAACGACCCGTAGGAAAGATGCACCGCTCCCGTCGGCTTTCATATCGCCCTGGCCGGACCGCGTCGTTACCTGAATCACCAGGCTGGTCTTGTCGCCATACTGCACTGGCTGCGCGCCCTCGATCACCTGCATCGACTGCACCGCCGCATCCGCAGCTCATTGGAGAACGTCTTGCTCTGCTGATCCGTGATCGGCTGCCCGTCCACGCTGAAGGAGTTCTCCGCGTGATCGCCCAGCCCGTGGAACATTCCGTTGGAATCCGCGGTGATGCCCGGCGACGACAGCGTGACCAGCGAGCTCAACCCCGACGACACACTCTCCAGCGGAATCTCCGCAAATTCCCTGCGATCGATTACCGAAGCGCCGGGGACCACCGCGCCGGTAGGATCCGTTACGGTTCCGGTCACCGTGGCCGACGACGTACCGGACTGCGCCCACGACGGCAGTCCGCAAAACAATACTGAAAATGCAGCCAACGGCAGAAAAACAGCAGCGCGGCGCAGCAGCGTGCGCATACACGGCCTCCTTATACGTATGAGAAAAATGCCCGCAAAACGACCTCTACGCTAAGAGCGCAGAGTCCGCAGGCCCAGGTCGGCTGACCAGCCGGAGGAAAACCGCGGCGGGCGGCATGGCTATGCAGCGCGCCGGCGCCACTGTCTCCACTCTGTCGCTGCTGAAGTGCAGCGTCACCGGATGCACGACGTGTACGGCGCTGTGCACGGTTACCCACAGCGCGCAGTCGGGATCGATTTTCCCGTCGCGACGGAAATGCGCCACCTGAATCGTCCCGCACATCAGGATCAGAGCCACGCAGAGCCCGACGAACAGGTTGGCCCAGGAAGCCCGCGGTCATGAGGGGACACGGCGCATCGTATTCATTTCATTATATCGGACGCCGCGAGCGCAAACCGCTCGCGCCACGCAGGAGGGAGGGGCCGTCCTGCCTGCATCACGATGCGCTGCCGTGCCCTTCCTTTGTCCGGGATCCGTGCACCTCCGCTTGACACAGCATCTCTTCCCGGTAAGCTATAAGATTCCCGACCGGCGCACCTTGCCGGCGGTTTTCCGGGAGCGGCCTCCTCTTGAACATTCGGGTTTTCTATCACGACAAGTGTTTTGACGGCGCCTGCTCGGCTTCGTTGTTCAGCCGCTTTCATGGAGAGTGCATCCGCCCCGACGCCTCCTACGAATTCTGCGGTCTCGTTCATCGCGCCGGCGCGCTCTTCAACGAAGCCGACTTCACCGGCGACGAAAACGCCATCGTCGATTTCAAGTACTCCGCCTCGCCCCGCATCACCTGGTGGTTCGATCACCACCTCAGCGCCTTCCTCACGCCCGAGGATCACCAGGACTATCTCCAGGGCATGGCGGACGGCCGCTATAACAATCGCCGCTTCTACGATCCGAATTACGTCTCCTGCACCAGCTTTATTGCCCAAATCGCTTCGACGCGCTTCGAGTTCAACGCCGCGCCCGTGGCCGAGTTGGTCAAGTGGGCCGACATCGTTGATGGCGCACTCTACGTCAGCCCCCAATCCGCGGTGGAAATGCCTGAGCCGGCGATGAAGCTGACCCTCATCATCGAATCCACCCAGGACCCCACGTTCATGCCGCGTCTCATTCCGCTGCTCACCCGCATGAGCCTGCAGCAGGTCCTCGATCAGCCCTGGATCGCCAGCCTGCTCCCGCCACTCCTCGATCGCCACGAGCGTGCCATCGAGCTCATCCGCTCGCGCTCCGAATCGAAGCAGGGAACTATCTTCTTCGACATCTCCGACCACCCCAGCGAGGGCTACAACAAGTTCATTCCGTACTACCTCCACCCCGAAGCGACCTATTCCATCGGCCTCTCAAAGTCCAGTTTCCGCACCAAGGTCTCGGTCGGCTCCAATCCCTGGACGAAAACAAAACCCGAGGTCATGGTCAACCTCGCCGCCATCTGCGAGCGCTACGGCGGAGGAGGCCACGCCCGCGTCGGCGCCATCTCCTTTCCCCCCGATCGCGAAGACGACGCCCGCCGCGCCGCCGCCGAGATTGTCGCCGAGCTGCGGGCGCATGACGCCTCACTCCAAACCGGCATCGGAACGAAGTAAACAGTCATGCCATGTCCAGCATCGCCACACCCGACTGGTCGAACCTCCCGGTTCCTGAAGACGATGGTGCGGCCCGCCACCTGCCCGGCCTGCGCCTGCCGCCCATCGCCCTCCCCGCCACAGACGGTTCCACCGTGGATCTGTCAGCGCTCGCCGGCCTCACCGTCCTCTACGCATACCCCCGCACCGGTCGCCCTGGCGAACCGAACCCCGCAGGTTGGGAAGCCATTCCCGGCGCGCGCGGCTGCACCCCGCAGAGCTGTGCCTTCCGCGACCAATTTGCCGAACTGCAGCGCCTCGGTGTCGATCGCCTCTTTGGCCTCTCCACCCAGGACACCGCCTACCAGCGCGAAGCCGCCGAGCGCCTGCGCCTGCCCTTCCCAATCCTCTCGGACGAGCGCCTCCTCCTCACCCGGGCTCTCCGCCTCCCGACCTTCTCCACGCACAGCATGACGCTGCTGAAGCGGCTCACGCTCGCCCTGCGCGACGGCATCGTCGAGCACATCTTCTATCCAGTCTTCCCTCCCGATCGCAACGCCGAAGACGTGGCCGCCTGGCTGCGGGCGCGCCGGACCTGACTCGTCCAGACTGAATCGTCAAGCTGCTCAACGAGGCTTATACTCTTCAAAACCCGGACCGGACCCGGCCACGGTTCGCTCATTTTCCCAAGGTCGGCATTCGGTTCCCCAGGAGAAAACCCATGTACGACATGAAGAATCTTGCCCGCCTCAAGACCCTCGATGAGCAGGCTCCCGATGCCGCCAAGGCATTCTGGGCCTTCGACAAGGCCGCCATGGCGCCCGGAGCAATCTCCGCCAAGCACAAGGAGTTGATCGCGCTCGGCGTCGCCTTTACCACCCAGTGCCCCTACTGCATCGAGATTCACGCCAAACGCGCGCGCGAAGCCGGTGCCAGCGAACACGAGATCTCCGAAGCCGTCTTTGTCGCTGCAGCCCTTCGCGCCGGTGCGGCCGTCACGCACGGCACCCACGCCCTCGTGTAGATATGCCGGCCGCTGAGGTGACTGGTTGGTGGCCTTCACCCCGGATCGCTTTTCCGCTAAAATAAAGCAGGAAAGGTCTGAAAACATCGTCATGCCCAAGCAGGGAATTCACCCCAACTACCACGAGATTCGCGTCATCTGCGCGTGCGGCAACAGCTTCACCACCAAGTCCACGCACAGGGGGGACATCCACGCGGAAATCTGCTCCAACTGCCACCCGTTCTTCACCGGCAAGCAAAAGTTGGTCGACACCGCGGGCCGCGTCGAGCGCTTCCGCCGCAAGTACGCCAAAGCGGAGCCGGCCGCGAGGTAATCCGCGGTCCTCGTAAACCACAGGCCTCCGCCGCGGCGGAGGCCATTGTTTTATTTGACCGCTGGCCGCTGAACATGAAGAAGCACTGGGACAATCCGATCGAGCACGTGATGCCGGAGCACACCCGCGTCCCGGCCTCGGTCCAGATCGGCAACGTCACCGTCGCTCCGGCCACTGTGCTCGCCCCCATGGCCGGCGTCACCGACACCGTCTTCCGCCGCTTCATTCGTAACGCCAGCGTCTTCTCTGCAGCGCCCGACCACGCCTCCGTCGAAGACGCGGTCAGCAACCAGCAGTCCGGCTGCGGCCTCATCATGACCGAGTTCACCTCGGCGGATGGCCTCTCCCGCATGCGGGAGTCCAAGCGCAAGCGCTACCTCACCTTCTACGACGACGAGCACCCCATTGCCGCGCAGCTGTTCGGCTCCAACCCGCAAACCCTGGCCGAGGCCGCGCTCATCGTTGAGGAGACCGGTTTCGACATCGTCGACCTCAATCTCGGCTGCCCGGCCAAACGCGTCGTCTCCTGCAACGGAGGCAGCGGCCTGCTTCGCGACCTTCCCCTCATAGGCGAGATCTTCCGGGCCGTCCGCGCCGCCGTCCGCATCCCGTTCACCGTCAAGTTCCGCCTCGGCTGGAACGACAACCATATCGTCTGCGTGCCGCTGGCCCGCCTCGCTGAAGACTCTGGCCTCAACGCCGTCTCCCTCCACGCCCGCACCCGCGAGCAGGGCTACGCCGGCCAGGCCCGCTGGGAGCACATTGCCGAGGTCAAGGCCGGTGTCCGCATCCCTGTCATCGGCAACGGCGACGTGCGCACCCCCGAGGACGCCTGCGCCCTGGTTGCCAAAACCGGCTGCGACGCCGTCATGATCGGCCGCGCCGCTCCCGCCAACCCCTGGATCTTTCGCCAGATCGCCCAGTACACGGCTACCGGGCGCTACGACGTGCCGACCGGTCGGGACCGGTACCGCATGATCCGCACCTACTTTCAGATGCTCGTCGACGAGTCCAATCCGGAAGCTCCGGGCAAGATGAAGCAGTTCGCCTCCTGGTTCACCCACGGCGTCCCCGGCAGCGCAACCCTGCGCAAGTCCATCTACGAAGCCCGCTCCGGCGCCGCCATCCTCGATGCGGTGGACCGCTTCTTCAGCAGGGAAGGGCTGGCCGTCCAGGCGGGCGCGGATCCAGAGCAGGGGATGCCCCACCCTGGTCGTGTGTACGACAGGGTGAGTTCAGTCGACGATCCGATCTCATCTCTCACCGTGTGCGATTAGCCCTGAAAGTGAGGCTGATCACGGGGCCGAAAGTCATGGGTAACGGAGTAGTACACTTATTTGAATTAACAAGGGTTAGGTACACGCGGTTCGAGGTAGAAGTTCCCGGATAACTCCGACAATATGGCACCCTGAGCGAGCCGTCCGAATTGGCTGGGCGTGAATTTTGCGCAGCAGGAATTGAGCGGCGAGTCGAAGGAACTGCGGTTGCCGCGCCTTTCAATAATTCACCACGCGCGTTGACTCCGCTGTAGAATCAACCCTGATGATCGGTGGCGCCGCAGCGGCAGGAACCGAGAGTTCTCGCAAAGAGGCGAGACCGCAGTCGATTGCGCTGATCGCTGCATTTCAGATTCTGCGGGCGGCCACCCTGCTTTCTCTGACGGCGATTACCTGGATAGCTCCGGGTGCTGGCGGCGACCCGACCACACGGTTCGAATTCCTGACTTATTAGAATGGGCGCGCCCCGATGCCGCCCGGATGTTGATCCTGGCTGGACCGGTAATCGCGGTATACCTCTGCGGCACGGGTATCGGGTTGTGGCATCTCAGGAAAAGGGGCCCGCAATCTCCGATTGATAACCACTGGAGGCGAAGTCGTTCTATGGCTTCGCAGCCTCCTCTATCATGGAGCAATCGGGCGTCACATGCTCCACAGCAGCGCCCAGCGGCAAGCGGTATTGTTCGTACTTCTGCTGGACTCCGTGATCTTTGCATATCTCTATTACCAGGGCGAGGCGTTCGGAGAGTCCGAGTAGGAGCATATCTGGACACGCCAACCCTCCGACGTTTGGGCCGGCCGGGTGCCCCACCCTTGACGGGTGTGGTTTTGGACGCGACAGGCCGTGCATGAACCAACCGCTGTCCTCCACCTCTCCTGGAGGGTAGCTTGAATCCCTGGCTCTGCGGCTTTGTATCAGGGCATGGCTTCACCCATACCGCTTGGGCTCGCACAACGAACTGGGCTTCAGCCGCTGCGCCCTTTCACTCCGGCCCCTGAAAACCATCACCAACCTTCCAATCAGGGTGGAATAACGCTACTGCCGATCAGGCCGTATCCTTTTCAGACGCACCAGAGTGGCGGGATCGCAGACATGATGAGCCTCAGCCTCAGACAGGCCGCTCGATTCGATGGGGTTGGAAGTGACCGTGCGCAGGCAGCGGAGGCAAATCGAAGCCCACGTACCGTCAGGGTACTGCCTTTGATAAAAGCATCCGTCCTGGGAGAATGGCATAGAACTAAAGCCTCAGCAGATCGAACGAGTTCTGATGGAACGCGTTCCGTGGTCCAGAAACCAAAGTTGAGTATAACCAGAGGAACCCGGCGCCGACTGCACCATCCAGGCCGCAGTTCGCTTTTTTGATGTGATCGGCTGGCGTTGATCGTTGCTCCGCGCCCGGTATCCTGCACACTGTTTTTCTGGCACGAGAGAATTGGCAACTAAAGTAATGTCCGCTGATAACACGTTTCTTACACGCCCGTAACCTCAAATCAATTTGGCGGATATTCGCGCCGAACCCCGGCAATTCTGAACATATAAAGAACGAAATTAAAGGGCTGCTCCCCGGAGCGGCCTGTTCCTTTCTCCGGGAGGTGTCCGATGGAGTGCCGCTTCATCCACACTGAGCTGAGTGCGTCCGGCGATGACCCTGCTGAAGCCCTGCGGAATCAGGAATCGGCCCGCACTCTTATCCCAGGGGTAGAGTGTCCCATGGACTGACTCGGCCATTTCACCCTGGGTGACCCACCTTTGTCGCGAACGCGACAGGGGGATTTCGTGTTTACCATCTCAGCTCTGAGCTCTCATTTCTGCCTTACTTCACCACCGCATCCGCCGAAAAACCGAACGGCAGGCCCGGAACGGGTTTCCCCGTCCGATGGCCTGCCGTCGATTGCCTGTTCCTGTTGTTAGAACCACCCGCCCGCATGCTGCACCACGCTCTGTGCCGCAATCTGCGGTGAATCGCCCGAACTCGCCGGCGGGAACAGCCAGCCGCTCACCGAAACAACGTCCTGGGTGTCCAGCCCGCTGTAGCTGTCCGAACTGAATCCCTGGTACGTCGTCTGCGAGGTCGTCTCCACGTCGAACGACACCGTAGTCGCCGCCGCCATGGGCCATGCCGCGAACCACGGCCCCAGATTCAAGCCAAGGGTAAAGCTCTGGCCGCTCGAGTCGAGCGCGGAAATCATCCCTGTGATCTGGCTGGGCTCCAGCGCTACGCTGCTCGCCGTAAACGAAAGCGTCCGCGCAGGTCCCCATCCGCCCCAGTCGTGACCGCTGGTCGAGCTCAGCGTCCCTGGCGTCAAAACCACCTGCACGTTTTGCCCGACCATCACGTCCGCCGTGCCCGTGAAGGTAAGCCCCGATGGAATCGTGAAGCTATTGTTGTCGATCGAATACGTCGCCGAGCTCGCCAGGGTCACGGTGGCTACTCCTCCCAGGGGAATGCCGCTCGTGGCTGACGGGTTTTCGTGCAGCAACATCTGGACGATTTCTTCCCCCGCGGGTGTCGGGGCCGGAACGATACTGATAATCGTTCCTTCCGCAGTTTGCGTACCCGCCGCCTGCACATACGTCACCTGCGACGCTGTCACTACCCCACCCTGGGCTACGCTCGCCACCTGCACCTGCACGATCTGCCCGCTCGCGATGCAGCCAATCCCCGCCGTCGAGCAGGCGCTGGCCGGAAAATCGCTGAAGGTTGTATTGCTGGTCGTGTTCACCGTGAAGGTGCGCCCCCAGGCCGTCAGCATCGTGAACTGATTGTTGCTCGCGTTCACGCTCTCCACTTCGCCAGTCACATTTCCGAACCGCGGGTGCTGCGGCATCGGCGGCAGCTCGGCCACCGAAATTCCGTTGGCCACGCCCAGATTCACCGACAAATCGGACTGGATCACCGTATTCAGGTGGAAATCCACCAGGAAGCCCAGCGGCGAACCCGCGCTCACCGTCACAGGGAACGGCGAAGAAGAGAAGCTGACCGTCGCCGAGTTGTCAATCGACGGCGTCAACTGACACACGGACCCTACGGCGCACGTGCTTCCCAGTGACGTGTCCGACTGGTTATAAATCACCAGCTCCGGATTCGCGAATGTCAGGCTCAGGCTGTTGTACGTTCCCGTCGTCACATCCGCCGTGCTCAGAAAGGCCGACAACGCCTGCAACTGTGTCACGTCCACCTGGATCGGCGTGCTGTTGCTCAGCAGCGATACCGTCGAATTCGAAGATGAAGTCAGCGTAGCGGCCGTCAGGCTCACCTGGAAGAACAGCACGGACACGCCTTGCGGCGGATCATCGGTCATGCTCAGCGAAACGGGCACACCCGCGCCCGACATGGTGTTCGATGGGTTAAAGGCGCTGCCGCATCCGGTCAGCAGGAAAAGCAAGGTGACCGGAACAGATATAAGGCATAGAATCCTGCGCATCGTTTCTCCTCCTCTGACTGAGAAAACCAAGGCAGTTTCATATGCAGCGTGCGACAGCTTTGCCCAGGAGGTTCGGACCCGATATGGGCTTTGGCGCCAGACGCACTTGGCGGCGGAACTCTTCCCGCTGGCGCAGGCGAGCAGCCACATCCTGCAAGGCCTGTGTTTCCCTCTTAGACCCTGGAATCCCAAAAAAAGTTGCTGCAATTCCACGGCAGGCAGTCACTTTGGTAACCGATTTTCACAATTGGGGACCGGACGCGGCGGACAGCCGCATGCCGTTGTCAGCATTCCCGATACATTCAGCACCCACCGCAGTCCCGATCTGCCCGATAACATTAACCATGGAGTCAGATTAGGCATAGGCATGTGATCAACACGTTAGCACCATGGAGGCCGAGATGAAGCCCTTGCCGCCTTATGGGACGACCGCATCCAGCCGCCGATCATGCGCCGGAATCTCCGCCCGCTCGCGCCACACTCGCTCCATCACCGCCAGGGCCTCTTCCGGGTCGCCGGCCACCTGCACCAGCTTCCGGTTCTCCGCCTGGATGAATCCCTCGGCTACGCAGGTGTCGAGGAACCGCAGCAGCCCCTCATAGAAACCTTGCACGTTCACCAGCACGCAGGGCTTGGCGTGGATGCGCAACTGCGCCCAGGTGAGGATCTCGATGAACTCGTCCATGGTGCCGTAACCGCCGGGCAGTGCCACAAAGGCGTCGGCACGATCGGCGAGCATCGCCTTGCGCTCGTGCATGGTGCCCACCACGTGCAGCTCGGTCAGCCCGCGGTGGTCGATCTCCCGCTCACAAATGACTTCCGGGATGACGCCCACCACGGCGCCGCCCGCGGCCAGCGCCGCATCGGCAACCGCGCCCATCGCGCCCACCGTTGCGCCGCCGTAGAGCAACCCATAGCCGCGCTTGGCCACTTGCCGCCCCAGCTCCCGCGCGGCCTTCAGATATTCAGGAGACGCCCCAGCTGCCGAGGCGCAAAACACGCAGACCCACTTCTTCTGTTGCGCAGACACGCTTTGAGTCTACCTGAGCGGAAGCAGGGAACTAGCCAGCCGTTACGTCGCCGGCGATGCGCTGATACTCCTGCGGGGAGACCACGCCCTTGCGGACCAGGTCGCGCGCACGGGCATACGGGCGATGCTCCTCGATACGGCGTGCCAGCGCAGCATTCACGCCCGGCAGCGTTTCCAGCCGCTCGCTGCTGGCGGAGTTCAGGTCGACCGGATGTGCTTCGCCGGTTGGCGTGTGCAGTCCGGCGCGGACTCCGGCGGCAATGGCCCGGGTCTCCTGCGCGGCCTGCTGCGCCGCCACGCGCGCATCGGCCGCGGCCTTTTGCGCGGCCATCTTGGCCTTCACCGTCGCCTGCTGCGCCTGCTGCTGCAGTCTCCGGTCGGATTCATGCCGCGAACAGGAAACCATCCAAAACAGCGCCACGCACAACCCCAGCGTCGCCGCAACCCGGATCAGCAGTTCCGTCCAGTTCGTTCGCCTCATGGCCCTCCCGGCTCTTGCATGGAATCCTCTGATTTGCGGGGAGTTGCCAGAGAGTAATCGGAATTAGTGAAAATCCCCTGTTCAACTGTGCCCTGACGGGGCTAACATCCTTCAGCGGACGGCTCTGTAGCCCTCCGAGCCCGGATTTCAGAGGCTCTCTCCGGACCCGCCCGGCGCAGTGCCGGCCCAACCGCTTCGACGGCTGGGACGATTCCGGTAAACCCCCGGTTGCAGGTCGGTTCGCGGTACGCACCGGCGGTTTCCCGGCGCCCCTCCCGGCAGGCGGGATTTCGACGTCCCGAGGCGCACTATGAGCTCCCTCATGAGCTACATGCCCATTGTCTGGATCGTGTGGGCCTGCATTGGCCTGTGTCTGATGATCCTGCTTCTCTACCGCTCGAATCTCACCCGCTACGAAGAGGACCAGATTTTCCTTGACGACGCCGCCGATCACCAGAAGAAGGAGCAGGAGGAAATTCTGGTGAAGGTGAACAAAATTCAGCCCTTCATTCGTGTGGTCACTGGAGCCACCTGGGTTCTCACCGTCGCCATCATCGGCGTGTATGTGTGGGACGCCGTGATGCAACTCATGTAAGTTCTGCCCCCGGCGCTGTTGCCGGCAGGCGCCGGGGCTTGCCTTCTCCTCGCCTCGCCAGCTGCCCCCGGCGGTGGTTTCGCCGCCGCTGTGATTTCCCCTGGCGCCCCGATCCCGGGCACTCTGGTCAAACGTTTTTTCACGCCTCCCTGAGCTGCCGCGCGCCACATCAGTTTCGCGTGGTAGTCTGCACCTTTCCGGCTCGGCTCACGCGCCGGTCCAGGGAGAAGCCGTTCTATGAAGAAGAGCCTCGTCACCCTCCTCTGCTCGCTCTTGCTCGCCACTCTGACTCCGGTCCTTGCCCAGCACCAGCGTTACCTACCGCGGCCCAATGTCGATCAATGGCATCTGAAGCACTATCCTTTCGACAATCCCAATCTGCCCACCGAGCAGCGCATCAACAATCTCCTCTCGCTCATGACCCTCCAGGAGAAGATCGACTGCTTCGGCACGGACACCGGGGTACCGCGCCTGGGCGTCCCCAACATCGGCTCTTCTGAAGGTATTCACGGCGTGGTGCAGCGTCAGGGCTGGCCGGGCCGCCCGTCCATCACCACCACGCAGTTTCCGCAGCCGCCGGGCATGGGCGATACGTGGGATCCGAACATCGTCCGCGAAGCCGCCGGCGTGGAAGGCTACGAAGCGCGTTACATCACCCAGACGCCCAGCTATAACCGCCAGATCCTTATGCTCTGGGGACCGCAATCCGATCTAGACCGCGATCCGCGCTGGGGCCGCAGCGAGGAAGTCTACGGCGAGGATCCGTTCTTCAACGGCACTATGGCGACCGCTTTCGTGCACGGCCTGCAGGGCAATAATCCCAAATACTGGCAGGCTGCCGCGCTGCTCAAACATTTCCTCGCCAACGAGAACGAGAACGGCCGCAACAGCTCCACGTCCAACTTCGACGAGCGGCTTTTCTGGGAGTACTACTCCGTCCCATTTCGCATGGCCTTTGAAGACGGAGGAGCCCGCGCCGTCATGGCCTCCTACAACGCGTGGAACGGCATCCCCATGGCCATTAATCCCGTGCTGCGCAACATTGTCATCGACAAGTGGGGCGTGGACGTGGTCTCCAGCGATGGCGGAGCCATCACGCTCCTCGTCAGCCCGCGCCATCTCTTTCCCAACCAGGAGGACGCCGTCGTTGCTTCCTTCCATGCCGGCATCAATCAGTATCTGGACTTCTACCGCGACCAGATGATCCAGGCGGTCAAGGACGGCAGGATCACCGAGGCGGAAATCGACGATGCCCTGCGACGCAAGTTCCGCATTGAGATCAAGCTGGGCCTGCTCGATCCGCCCGACATGGTCCCGTACACGAAGATTCGACAGACCGGCAACGAGCCGCCGCCCTGGAACACCGAGCGCGATCGCTCCGTCTCGCAGCAGATTGCGCTCGAATCGGTTGTCCTCCTCAAGAATCAGGACCATTTCCTGCCGCTCGGCAAGACGAAGATCAAGTCCATCGCCGTCATTGGTCCGCTGGCCGACGTGGTGCACTGGGATTGGTATGGCGGCACGCCGCCCTATACGGTGACCCCACTGCAGGGCATCGAAAAAGAAGTGGGACCGGGCGTAAAAGTGAACTACGTTGCCTACGACACCATGAACGGCGAAACGGCGGCGTTGGAAGCTGCGAAAGAATCGGACGTGGCCGTGGTGGTTCTTGGCAACAACCCCACCTGTGGCGATGAGGCCCACGCCTGGTACAACACGCCGAAGGAAGGTGGAGGCATCACCCTGCCGTGCACAGTTCCCAGCGACGGCCGTGAGGGCCGAGATCGCGCCACTATGACCCTCTATGAGGAGCAGATCGTCAAGCAGGTGATGATCAAGAATCCGCACACGGTCCTGATGCTCATCGCCAGTTTCCCCTTCACGATCAACTGGTCGGAAGAGCACGTGCCCGCCATTCTCACCATGGCGCAGGCCTCGCAGGATGAGGGCACGGCGCTGGCGAAGGTTCTCTTTGGCGACTACGATCCCGGCGGCCATCTCGTCCGCACCTGGCCGAAGTCCATGGGTCAGCTCCCGCCGCGCATGGACTACAACATTCGCGACGGCTACACCTACATGTATTTCAAAGGTCAGCCGCTGTATCCGTTTGGATTCGGCCTCAGCTACACGACCTTCAAGTTTGCGAATCTGCGCACCAGCACGCCCACGCTCAGCGCAGATGAGACAATGACCGTAAGCGTGGACGTGACCAACACCGGGGATCGGGCAGGCGACGAGGTGGTGCAGCTATACGTGAGCTGGCCGGAGCCGCAGGTTGTGCGTCCGCGCGAGGAACTGGAAGGCTTCCAGCGCCTGGCCCTCAATCCCGGCCAGACAAAGACGGTCACCATCCCACTAAAGGCCTCGCAACTGGCCTTCTGGGACGTGGGTACGCACGCTTTTCGCGTGCTGCAGGAGCCGGTGAAACTGATGGTTGGCGACTCCTCGGCTAACATTGCACTCAGCACGATCTTTCAGACTCATTAAGATAGTAGGCGGCCTTGACAGCTTCTTGGGATAGAGCCATGATAGTTGCCCATTGGGCTCCAATTTCGCTTCTGAGTGGAGGGTGCAATGGCACGCCAGATTATCCTGATTGCGCTGGCTGTAACAATCTCAGCACAACTTGGGTTCGGGCAGGTACAGTGCTATACCTCCCCTCAACAGGCGCCTTGCCCAATTCCGGATGGATCGTGCAGCAAAATCGTTCCTCTTGTACAGCCCACAGGTAACGGATACCTCTACTATTGGAATATTCAGGATTGCTGTGGGGAGAGAGTAAATATCGTCATTGGCTATGAGAATACATGCCAAATAGCAGAACTCAGGAGTCCCGACGTGCAGGCGCGCCTGCTCGCAGAGGCGCGGGTATCGGATGTGCTTGTCGTAGGGTGCGATGGGTACCTCCGACAACTCCCGCATAGGGCATCCCCGATACCTCCAATATCTCTGACCCCCGTGGAAGACCGCAAAATGTTCGAACCATCTGCGGTCCCTAATTCCACGGGGGGGAGACGATGACACGGGCCGCTGCTCTTCTTCTCTCGATCGCCCCGTTTGCCTTGCTGGCAGCGGCTCTGCCCTCGTATTCGCAGGCCGCCCGCGCATCCGCCAGCGGCACTCAACCGCTGCGCACCTCGCCCGAGTTGCCAGTCGCGCGACTGGCGTTCTCGCAACCGGACGTTGATTCGCCGCTCTCGTTGCCTTCTATGGCAATCAGCGGTCCTCCGACGTGCAGCTCCGATGGCCGGGCCTTCATTCGGTTCATGACTCCGCCGCCCTATTACAACAACATTGTTCCGTACTCCGTCTCGCCGGTGGGGAACGTGGTGCACTATGACGTTGGGCGGATACAGGGTTTGACCGACATCTACGTCACGTTCATCGATCCCGGCACGACGAATGTGGCGCTACTGCTCCGCGCGAGGGAGAGCGGTGCCGAGATGCATTCCCCCATTGAAGCCTATATGGCGTTGTTCGATTACGATGGCGATTTCAAGGGTGTCTCGAGGCTTGACCTTGGCTTCCGTCCGATTGAGATTGCTCAGCTCTACCAAAACGGATACTTGGTCCTCGGGGCGGATCCAGAAACCGGGGACGCGAAGCTTGTCCTAGTGGATAGTACGGGTGCCCTGTTGCATGAGTTCACCAATTCGTTGATGCCATCAGGTGAGGGTCTTACGACCATGCTAAGCTCGCTGAGCTTTGCAGGTAAGAGTCCAAAGGACTTTCCGGAATTTATGGAGAAATCTATGGTGGTAAGTCTATTCAGGCCTGTGCACACGAACGAAGGCATCCTGCTGCTTCGCCCCGGTGCCGGAGCGCGTGTGCTGGAGATCCTGCATTCGGGGGAAGAGAGGTCCGTCGAACTGAAGTTGCCGCCGAAGGAGGCCGCCCAGACACTGCTGGTAAGCGACGAAAAATGGTTCGTCAGAACGTCCCCCCAGGGCGACGACACGGCTTCAAACCTCTACGAAGTTGATCCGACAAGTGGACAAACCACGGAGAGGATAGATACTTCAGGGGTTGCGGCTACGAGCATAGCGTGTGCTGCCAATTCTGGGTTTTACGGATTTAAATGGATCGACCATAAGCCTTATCTGATCCGCGGCACCCTTCAGTAGCGGGTCCGGAGGCGGGCTTCCGGTTTGAATCGTTGCAGGCGCGAAAGCTATAGTGGCGGCTAACCATCTTTCATGAGGGAGGACCGCACGCAAATGGACCGCTCGCGCCGGCAATTTGTTTTGGCATCTTCGATGGGCCTGCTGGGAACCGCTTTCGCTCCCGGCCTGGAAGGGCAGCAAAGTCCGCCCCCCACAGGGGAGCCGCCGGTCTTACTGAATCTCGCATAATATAGTGACAACCCGAGTCATTTAGCAGTAAGCTATAGGACATGACACGATCCAGTGCGCCGCGCCGTGACTTTGCAGCCATGCAGGAACGCCGTCGCCGCGCCGCGCGGCTGTTTGCCGCCGGCAAGCGGTCGCAGGCCGAGATCGCCCGGGAACTCCACATCAGCCGCCAGAGCGTGAGCCGATGGTTCGAGGCATGGCGGCAGGATAATCCGGATTGGATTCGTGGGGCGGGGCGGGCAGGTCGT
>Ga0335075_10001749_pt1 | contig 35456 bp, 33 predicted proteins | sample Lox_Sample_24_FD_206723 | JGI IMG/M metagenome (GOLD analysis project Ga0335075, IMG submission 206723) | Soil microbial communities from Loxahatchee National Wildlife Refuge, Florida, United States - Lox_Sample_2.4 | ecosystem: Environmental > Terrestrial > Soil > Wetlands | place: USA...
GGCAGCAAGCTGCCAAGCCTCGACGCGATGCCGAAGTCAGTAACTAGCGAGCAACCTCAGGAGGATCCGTTGACTCAATCTTCGTTGCTGATGCTTTCATGGGCGACATGTGGTGACGATGGCCACTGGTGTAACTTCCTCCGCCTCAAACTCGACAGCGACTCGCTGTCCAAGGGTGGGGTGTACGTCATCTGGTCCGAGGACGCCGACGGATCGCGCAAGACCGCCATCTACGTTGGCCAGGGAAAACCAGTCGCCGAGTGCCTGGCGCGCCATAGAGACGAAGCGACCATCACCCGGCATGAAAGAAACGGCCGCGTCCTGCGCGCGACCTGGGCAAAGGTTCGCAAAGAAGAACGCGGCGGGGCAGAACGCTACCTCGCAGATACCTTGCGACCGCTTGAGGGTGACCGTTGGTCCAGCGACAGCCCCGTTCCCGTCAACCTTCCTTGGTGAAGGTAAGACACGACAGCAGACCCAGCCGGTATGCGGCTTGTGCTGGGAGGGACCGGGAGGCTGTCTCGCCTCCTCGCAGCCGACTCATCGTGGGCAATGTGTGTCATTATCGTTTGCACGGCGGACTGTGGCCGCACGCGCAGATATATGCTCTGAGCTGCCGAAACAGCTTGTGGGTACGACTCAAGGGCTCGGGGTTTGCGCAAGAGTCAGATCCGCGGCATTAACGACCACGGCGTTTCTGCCGCCGGTGATCCCGCTTGGAGGCGTTCCGGACGGCGCGCAGCCTGGGCGGCGCGCTGACGATCGGATCGGCGACCAGGATCCGGAAGTCCTCTAGCGTTTCGCGTGCCGGATAGCCGGAGTCGCACACGGCACGGACCACGTCCGCCCGCTGGGGGCGGGGCAACTCCTCGAGCTGTGCCCGCACTGCATCCGGGCCTCCGATCTCCAGCAGTTCCAGGATGTTCCCGGCCATCAGCCACGCGGCTTCCTCCGGGTTTACCTCATCGGGGTCGAGATCTCGGTTCTGCACGAGCAGGGCAACCGGGCCCAGCTCCGGGTCGCACAGCAGGCTGGCCAGCAGTTCGTCTCCCTCCGGTATACCGTCGGCGAGAACGTTCAGCATCGCGGCCTTCCGACACAGGAACGGGCAGTCGCGGATCGCCCGGAGGAGCGGGTCCAGCGAGCCGCCTGCGGCCCGCCAGATTGCGATCTCCTCCGCTGCGGTCGCTGGCGTGTAATGCTCAGCCACTGTGCCGAGCAGCTCGGCTGGCGAGGCGCTCGCGAGTTCACCCACGAGCCCCGCCTCCCTGCCCTCCGCGAGCAACCGCTGCCGCATCGCGCGGGTGCCGAGCGGTGTAAGGCTCACCAGGCGTCCCGGTGCCGCCAGCCGCTCCCGCAGGGCGGCGGCCCGCTCACCGGTGAACGGCGCCGCAGCCCCGGATGGCATCGTGACGCCCTCGTCCAGGTCTTCGGAGAACACCTCGCTGGCCAGGTCATGGACCGAGGCCACCGCGCCGAGAGCTTCGAATGCGTCGAAAATGTGCTCCAGGTTGTTATCAACGCGCCGGTGCAGGCCCATCTGCGTGATCGGGCTGAGGGAGTCCACCTCGAAGTGAGCCCGGACGGAATCCCAGACCGACTCCGCGAGCCGGGCCACGGGAACCGGGTCTTCCATGCTGTAGATCGTGGCCATCACATCGGGCACTATCACGTCGTAGAGCAGCCGTAGCGGCGAAGGCGGCTCATCTGCCCACAGCGGACGGCAGACGGCGGCGCCGAGATCAAATGCCGCCTCGAACGCACGCTGCCAGAGGGCATCAGCGTCGGCGAGCAGCGGCCGGGCCTTTGCCACTGGCACCAGATGCGGGCCCTGCCGGCGGACCAGACGTGCCTTCTTCGCCCAGTTCACGATCAGGTCCAGGCCCGGGAGGTCGGAAGCGCTGCGGAAGGCCAGGCCCTCATCGCCGGTTCCCAGCAGCGATATCAGCTCCCTGGCGTCCGCGGGCCTGATGTTCCCGGCCGCTGTCAGCGGACGGCCCTTCGGCCCCAGCCAGTCAGCCAAAGCACGGAACTGGCCGAGGACCCTGCTGCATCCGGCCGCCGCGGTGAGCTCCTCCGAAGGAGGGAGCTTCACCGGCAGCTGAGCGAATTTCCGCTCCTGGCCCGGTGACCGGAGGCCGAGCTGCCGCTCCAGCACCCACCCAAGTAGGCCCTCATCAAGCATTACCCGGCCTGCCTGGACATCGTCTAGGAAACCGGTCAGCGCCACGGGATCACCGATGTCCACGCCCTGGGCCCGGGCGGACATCGCCACCGTTTTCGCCAGTCCGTACCGTTGCTGGTCGCCGATCGCGTCGGCGAACTCATTCGCGGCGACATCGATGGCGGACTCGTTCTCCTCGGCGCGGGCGCCCCGTGGATCGCGCAGCCCGTGGGCGTCGAGGTAACGCAGTAGGGACCTCAGCGTCTCGGGCGCGTCCAGCAGGTCTCCCTCAGGTGCGGTGACCTTTTCCGGGATCCACTCCAGCAGCGCCCGGCGTACCTGCGCCGGGGTCCAGAAGCCCAGCCGCCCGTCGGAGCTGAAGTGCCGCGAATCCAGCAGCGCTCCGGCCAGCGGGAGCGACACTACCAGGCCGTTCGCCCCGGCCCAGGCCTCAACCCGCCTGAGCAGCAGGTCACGGGCACCAAAGTAGATATCGGATTCCTCGAGCTCATAATAGGTGCGCACCGCTCAACCCTAGCCATCAGACCAGCTCCCCAGCGCTGTGTACCGCCGATGCCCGGTCACTGGCAATGGCTTGCCGTTATTCGCGGAAAACTTCGCCGCCGCGTATGCTAAGCGCATATTTCTTCGGCGGGAGCGAGCGAAAACGTGGATACGACCATCGTCTTCGCCTCGGACGTGCCGCCCGCGACACTCGCAGGCCGGGTGCGCCGCGGCGAGCTCGCGCGCTTGGCGGCAGGCGTCTACACCAGCGACGTGACGTCGGACCCGCGGGCGGTGACGGCGCGAGAGTGGCCGGCTATCGCCGGCGGGCTGTTCCCTGGTGCGGTCATCACCGACCGCTCGGCCGTGACCGGGGGGCCTGTCGACGGCGTGCTCTACCTCGCCCGCGATGGCCGGGCCAGAGATGTCGAGCTGCCGGGCCTGCGGGTGACGGCACGGCCAGGCGCAGGGCCGCTAGACGGGGACATCCCGCTGCCGGGCGGCCTCTACCAGGCCAGCAGGGGACGCGTCCTGGCAGAGAACGCCCGGCCGTCTCGCTCCCGGGCCGGCCGGGCGCGCCGCACGCTGGACACTGCCGAACTGGGAGACTGGGTCGACCGGCTGTGCCAGTCAGACGGACCGCAGCGCCTGGCCCGGTACCGGGAGCAGGCCGAGCAGGTCGCGAGCCTGGTCGACGCGCCGGAGGACGCGGTGAAGGCGCTGTCCCAGATGATCGGGGCAGCGCTGGGCACGAAGGAGATTGTGACGCCATCCCGCGCGCTGACGGCACGTCAGGCATCGCTGCCCTACGACCAGGACCGGATCCGCCTGTTCAGGCAACTGGCTGACAGCCTGCGCCTCTCAGCGCCGCAGAACAGGCCAGTAGCCGATCCCCGAGACCCGCGCTATCAGTACCTGCCGTTCTTCGAGGCCTACTTCTCCAACTTCATCGAGGGAACCGAGTTCGAACTGGACGAGGCGGTCGCCATCGTCTACGAAGGCAAACAGGTACCCGGGCGCACGGATGACACCCACGACCTGGTTGGCACCTACATGGTCGTTGCCGACCTGGCCGGGATGACCACCCTGGCAGCCACGCCGCAGGAGTTCCTGAACCTGCTGCGATCCAGGCACGCCACCATCATGGGCGGACGGCCCGACAAGCAGCCCGGGGTCTTCAAAGAGGCCGCTAACCGGGCCGGGGACTCCCTATTCGTCCTGCCCGGGCTGGTAGCCGGCACGCTCCGCGCCGGATGGGAGGGGCTGGCCGCGCTGGACACCGCTTTCGAGCGTGCCGTCTACATGATGTTCCTCGTCTCCGAGGTTCACCCGTTCGATGACGGCAACGGCCGCGTCGCACGCGTCATGATGAACGCCGAACTGGTCAGCGGCGGACAGTCAAGGATCATCATCCCGACCGTTTTCCGGGACGACTACCTCGGCGGACTCAGGCAGCTGACCCGCCAGGGCGACTCAAGCGTGCTGATCAAGACGCTACGCTACGGGCACGATTACACCGCCCGGATCGACTTCTCAAGCCTGACTCGCGCCACCGAGATGCTCCACGCGACCAACGCCTTCAACGAGCCAGGCAGCAGCGAACGACTCCGATTGCCGGACGCATCCTACTAAAGCCAAGGCCGACGAAGTGTGTTGCTATGTCACGCACGGCGGATTGCGGTTGCATTCGTAGAAATAGCTGTTGAACTGGGTAAACGTCATGGGGTTACTGTGAGTGCAGGCACCAGGTGCCCACGGGCTTGCCGCGGGGCATGTCCAATCGCGGCGTGCCCGTCCACCGAGGCCGCCGCTCGCGCAGGAAAGGGCGACGCCGAGCTCGACGACCAGGTTGGCGGAGGCGATCACGAAGGCCAGCGCGGCAGTGGAGCTGGCGCCCTTGCGGAGCAGTATCAGTCGATGGTGTGACCGCCGTTCACGGTCAGCCGCTCGCCGGTAATGAAGGATGCTGAGTCGGACGCGAGGAACGACACGGCCCCGGCGATGTCGTCCGGCACTCCCATCCGGCCGAGCGGCACCTCGTCGCGGTAGCGGCGCAGGCCGTCGGCCGGGGCGTCCGCGTGCCGCTCGACCGGGATCCAGCCCGGCGCGACGTAGTTCACGGTGATGCCGAAGGGGCCCAGCTCCCGAGCCCATGACCGGGTGAGGCCGAGCTGAGCCCCCTTGGCGGCTACGTAAGCTGACATGCCCGGCACCGCTCGAAGATGTCCGAGCCGATCTGGACGATCCGGCCGCGTCCGCGCTCCTTCATCCCGGGCAGCACCGCCTGCACGAGCAGCGTCGGGCTCTTGACGAAGAACAGTAGCTGGTCCAGGTGATCCTGCCAGCTCAGCTCCTCGAGCGGCACGACCGGCTGCGGGCCGGTAGCGTTGAGCACTAGCACGTCGATCGATCCGAGCTGGCCGGTGGCCCGAGTCACCAGGCCAGCCGCAGCGGCCTCGTCGGTGATGTCGGCGGCGAACGCCTCGGCTGTCCCGCCGCGGGCGAGGATGTCCTCGACGACATGGCCGGCCTCGTCCTGTTCCAGCTCGGACCGGTAGTTCACGGCCACCGGCCAGCCGTCGGCCGCGAGCCGACGCGCGATCACCACCCCGAGTCCGCGCGACGCGCCGCTGACCAGAGCCGCCCCGTGCGTCGCTGACATCGGCTCCTCCGACACGATGACCGCCTGCTTCGCCTGCTGTTCAGCGACGGCACGGCAACGTGCCCCGCGGCTTGCTCTTAGCTCGAATACACTTAATATAACTGTAGTCGGGCTATGGGGGTCTCAGCTGGATAGCAACATCTTGAACAAGCCGGCGGATGTCTTCGACCGTGATGCGGAGTGGACGGACCTGACCGACTTCGCGCGCTTGCCGTTGCCAGGCTTGCGGATCGCCGTGGTCTACGGCAGGCGCAGGCAGGGCAAATCGTACCTGCTGCGCCGGCTCACCGGCGCGGTCGGCGGACTGTATCACCTGGCCACCGAACAAGCCGAGCCGGTTTCGCTGCGCCGGTTCGGTGACTCACTCGCGGGCTGGGCGGGTCTGTCGGCTGGCGCATTCGGGTTCGGGGGATGGGAACAGGCGCTGCGGACGGCTGTGGAGGTGATGGCGGCACCATCCCGCTCGCGCGTTTCCCCCAGTATGCCTGCGTTGCTGGTGCTTGATGAGTTCCCGTACCTGGCTCAGGAATCTCCCGGACTGCCGTCGATCGTGCAGTCCCTGTACGACAGCCTGGGACCAGGTACCGGGGCGAGCACCGCGTCGTTCCGCCTGCTCTTGTGCGGCTCGGCGATTTCGGTCATGGCGGACCTGCTGTCCGGAACCAGGGCGTTGCGCGGCCGGGCCGCGCTCGAACTGCGCGCGCGGCCATTCGGCTACCGGGACGCGCGGGAATATTGGCGGATCCAGGATCCCGCCGTCGCCTTCGCGCACAACGCAATCCTCGGCGGCACGCCCGGCTACCGGGAACTTGTGCTGGACCCGCAGGTTCCGGAGGACCCCGCGCAGCTTGGCGGCTGGCTCACGCGGAACGTGCTACGACCGTCCATGCCGCTGTTCGACGAGGCCCGGCGGGTCGTGCACGAGGACCCGCGCATCCGCGACACCGCCGCATACAGCTCGGTGCTCGCGGCCGTGGCGGCAGGCGAGTCATCGCCGACGAAGATCGGAGGCCTGCTGGGCCGCCCGGCCACCTCACTGACGCACCAGCTGGCCACGCTGGCATCGGCCGGGTTCATCGACCGCCGGCACGACCTGCTGCTGGACCGGCGGCCCGTGATCACGGTCGCCGACCCGATGGTCCGCTTCCACCAGCTGGTCATCGAGCCGTACCTGGCCGACCTGGAAGCCGGCCGGGCGCGCCAGGTCTGGGCCGAGGCAGAGCACACCGTGGAATCCAGGATTTTCGGGCCCCATTTCGAGGCGCTCGCCGCCGAGTGGGTCGCCCGCTACGCTCCCGGGGAGGCAGGCCTGGCCGTCGGCCCGGTCGGGCAGACCGTCATCGCCTGCCGCGAGCACAAGGTGAGCCACGAGATCGACGTCCTGGCGCTCGGGCGCGGCAGCCGACCCCGGTCCCCCGGCACGCCAATAGCGTTCGTCGGCGAGGCCAAGCACCGCGACCGCCGTCCGGGCCTGGCCGAGCTGCACAGGCTCCGGCACCTCCGCGACCTGCTGACCGCCGCCGGACACGACGCCGCGGACGCCACACTCGGTCTGTTCAGCGCGACAGAGTTCACCGACGAGCTGACCGTCGAAGCGACCGCCAGCAGAGGCAAGATCCTCCTGGCCACCATGGATGATCTCTACCGCCGGCCGTCATGAGCCATCGGCCTTAATGTGTCATTATCGTTTGCACCGCGGGGCCAGGTCGCATGCGCAGGTGAGGCCGCCTTGGTGCCAGGGCTGGGTGTGTTGTGGCGGGGCGGCTGCAGCCCGGCGCATCCTGAGCGAAGCTCGGGCTAGCGGTCGCCGCGTGACCGGCGGGACAGCGCCAAGCCGACGCCGATGACCACCACGGCCGCCGCGAAGACGAGCGCGGCGGGGAACGTGTTGCGGGACGTGGCCGCTCGCGGGGACGCTGTGGACGCGGGCCTCGTACTAGCGGCAGGCGCACCCGTGGGCGTGGCGCCTGGGGCGGCCGCGGGGAAGGCGACCACCCGGTCGGAGGAGGGCGCGAGCAGCAGGCCGTCGACGACGCTCGGCGTGGGGAAATGGTTGGCAGGCGTGCCGATCGTCACCTGCTCGCGCACCTTTCCCGTGGCCGGATCGAGCCCGTAAAGCACGCCGTTCTGCCCTATGGTCCAGACCAGGCCCGCCGCCACGATGGGCGGGCCGCCGCCGATCCCGGAACTCCAAAGCAGGTGCAATGACGGCGGGGAACTCGTGGCCCGGACCGCGATGATGCCGCTCACGCAGGGCAGGTAGACCGTCATGCCCACCACCGCGGCGCCGCCGTCGATGTCCTCGGAGCAGGCCGACCCCATGATGGCCGACCCGACTGCTCCCAGCGTGGCCTGCTGGTGGCCGATGCCGCCCAGGTGCGCGCCGTTGAGCAGGTAGACGATCCGGGATTTCCCGGCCAGCACCACCTGGCCGTCGGCCAGCAACGCCGGCGCGGTGGACATGTCGAGGTCCCTTGAGTTGTTCGTGGCCCATGTGGTCGGCGCGAAGTACTGCAGCAGCCGCAGGGACGAGGACAACTCGAGGACCGCATCGCTGTCGTCGTAGGCATGCTGGTATGAGTAGACCGATCCGTTCCCTGTGCTGACCCAGATGTCGCCGCTTCCGTCGACGACGGGCGCGGCGCCGCCCATCCAGACGGCTCCCTGGTTCTCACCCGACGCCCCGTCAACCGTGAAGTACCTTGGCGTCCCGCCGGTTTCCCGCACGGCCACGACCCGGCCCCGGTAGGTGGCACAGTCTCCGTCGTTACCGCCCATCCCGAACACCACCTGGCCGGCGTCCAGCGTCAGCCCGGTGCGCTGCAGCAGGTCGGCGGGAACCGCGCCCGGCGGGTCCACGTCCTGGCTCATCTCGATACGGCCCGACGCGGTACTGAGGCCGACCAGCCGGTGTGCCGGGCCTGCGCCGGTGAGCTCGTCGGCCACCACGAAGATCTCGCCGCGCGACGGGTCGATCACCGGTGTACCGGTGATGCCGGCCTCGGGCGAAATGTCGCCACACGGGAGCGATCCGGCAGGCACCGGGCGGCCCAGATGTGCCGACCAGGCCACCGCGCCGGTCGCGGCCGACAGCGCGTAGACGGTGTCGTTCTCCGTCGCCATGTAGACCCGGCCCGCGTACACCAGCGGCTCGCCATACAGCTGCCCGTCCAGGACGGGCGACGTCCACCGCGGGGTGGTGCCGACCGCGCTGGCCGACGTCGCGACGCCGGTACCGGCCGGGTCGCCGTGGTAGACCGTCCAGGAACCGGAGGGGGCGGGCCCGGCAGTTAGCACCGCCGCGCTGGCCAGCCCGCTTCCCGCGGTAGTCCACAGGGCCGCGGCGCAGGTAAGCAGGACAGCGCCGACCCGGCGCCGGGAGGACCCGGCTACCGCGCGAAGACGATGACGCCGCACCTGATGAGGATAAGGGCAAACCTTCTGACCACTAACCTAGTGAGGCGGCCGGGTGACCCTGCGGCGATGACTCGCCGTCGCCGCGAAGCAACGCGCGAACCTCAGACTCCCGGAACCTGCGATGCCCCCCGGGGGTACGGATGCTGGTGATCCGCCCAGAGGCCGCCCAGCGGGTGACAGTCTTCGGGTCCACCCGGAACAGTGCCGCGACCTCGCCCGGGGTGAGCAGGCGCTCGTTGTTGCCGTCCACGTTCAGTCCCCTCCGACTGTCTCCCTCGTGCACAGGTAAGTTGTGTCCCTCTAGTTTGGCGCTGAACGAGTACTTTCTACCTAGATTTCTGGAAATTAGATGGATGATTCGCTGATCATCTGTCAGTCACTGAGTAGTGGAAATGCCACTCTTGGTAAGAATCACGTTGTGTCTGCACGCGTTCGGAAGCAGGGAATTACACACAGTGAATGAAGGAATGGCGGACAGAGTCCAGCGAGAGGACGGATGCGGCGGCGCCCGCCCGGGTGCGGGCCGGTCCGGGCTGGTCGGCCTGGACGAGATTACCGAAGCGGCCAGGCTGCTGGCATCCGTGACGGTCCGCACCCCGCTGGTCCCCATCCCGCGGCTGGACAGGAGGCTCCTGGTCAAGCCGGAGTCGCTCCAGCCCACCGGGTCGTTCAAGCTGCGCGGCGCCTACACCGCGATCGCCGCGGCCGGCCCGGACGCCATCGAGCGCGGGGTCATCGCGCATTCGAGCGGCAATCACGGTCTCGCCGTTGCCTTCGCCGCGGCCCTGCTCGGCGTGCACGCCGTGGTTGTGGTGCCGAGCACGGCCCCGAAGGTCAAGACCGACGCGATCGAGTACTACGGGGCGGAACTCGTTACCGTGGCGCCCACGATGCCGGCGCGGGTCGCCGCCACCGGGGAACTGATGGCCAGGCACGGGTACGTGTTGATCCCGCCGTTCGACGACCGGGTGGTAATCGCCGGCCAGGGCACGATCGGCCTGGAGATCGCGGCCGACTGCCCGCAGGTCGACCTCGTCCTGGTTCCGATCAGCGGCGGCGGGCTGATCTCGGGCATCGCGGCCGCGATCCGGGCTCGCTGCCCGGCGGCCGCGGTGGTCGGCGTGGAACCCGAACTCGCGGCGGACGCCCGCGACACATTCCGCCGCGGCGAGCGGGTAGCCTGGCCCGCCGCGGACGGCCAGCGCACGATCGCGGACGCGCTACGAGTGGAGCAAGTCGGAGCGCTGCCGTTCGCGCATATCCGCCAGCTCGTGACCGACATCATCACCGTGACCGAGGACGAAATGCTCACCACGGTCAGGCTGCTCGCGACCGAGGCCAGGCTGATAGCCGAGCCCGGCGGGGCGGCCGCGACCGCGGCATGGCTGTTCCATTCCGGTGAGCTGCCGGAAGCCAAGTCGCCGGTCGCCGTGCTCTCCGGCGGCAACATCGACCCTGACCTGCTGGCGGGCATCCTCGCCGCGCGATGACCCGAGCGCCGTTGTAGGCGGGAGGCCCGCGGACCACGGCGCGGCGGGTCCTATGCTGGGGATGTCATGCGAACCACATTTGCCTACATGTCAGCGCGGTTCCTGCTGCTCGTAGTGTCGATTGTCCTGCTCTACGTGATCGGCGCGCGGGGGCTGCTGCTGCTTGCGCTCGCCTTCCTGGTGAGTGGCGTAGCCAGCTTCGTGCTGCTGTCCAAGCAGCGGGACGTGATGTCGGGCGCGCTGATGGCGCGGATCAAGAACGGGCAGCGACGGGCATCCGGGTTCCGGGCCCGCCTCGAGGAGGGCGCCCGGGCCGAGGACGAGGACTTATCCGCCCTGGTTGACCCGGTCCGTGCGGCGCGGCAGCCTCCAGCCGGGGCGGACGAAGTGGCACGTATACCCATCGGGGTAACGCTCCAGGTAGTCCTGGTGCTCGGGCTCGGCCACCCAGAACGGCCCGGCCGGGGTCACCTCGGTGACTACCTTGCCCGGCCATAGGCCGGAGGCGTCAACGTCGGCGATCGTGTCCTCGGCGGTCTGCTTCTGCTCGTCGCTGAGGTAGAAGATGGCCGACCGGTAGCTGGTTCCGATGTCGTTGCCCTGCCGGTTGCGGGTGGTCGGGTCATGGATCTGGAAGAAGAACTCAAGCAGGTCCCGGTAGGACAGCCGGTCAGGGTCGAAGGTGATCTCGATCGCCTCGGCGTGGCCGTGGTGGTTGCGGTAGGTGGCGTTCGGCACGTCACCGCCGGTGTAGCCGACCCTGGTCGACAGCACCCCGGGGAGCTTGCGGATGAGGTCCTGCACGCCCCAGAAACATCCGCCGGCGAGGATGGCGGTCTCAGTTGTCGTCATGATGTCCCCCTAGGTCTGCGACTGTGTCGTGTCCGGGCTGGAAAAGGTTGCGGTAGGCGCCGTAGCCCTCGCGTTCCAGGTCATCGAGCGGGATGAAGCGGAGGGCGGCGGAGTTGATGCAGTAGCGCAGGCCCCCGGCGTCCCTGGGCCCGTCTGGGAACACATGGCCCAGATGGCTGTCGCCGTGGGCGGAGCGGACCTCCGTCCTGATCATGAAGTGGCTGTAATCCCGGTGCTCGACCACGTTGCCTGGCTCGATCGGCACGGTGAAACTCGGCCACCCGCACCCGCTGTCGAACTTGCTGAGCGACGCGAACAGCGGCTCGCCCGAGACGATGTCGACGTAGATGCCGGGCTCCTTGTTGTCCCAGTACTCGTTGCGGAACGCCGGCTCGGTGCCCTTCTGCTGGGTGACCTGGTACTGCTCCGGGGTCAGCCGGGAGATGGCCTCGGGGTCCTTACGGTAGTTGTCTGACACGGCAGATCCTTTGCCTAAAGTGCTGCCCGCTGGCTGCGGGCGCAAAGCACACGACTATTCAAACCCAGCGCAGGCCACCCCTATTTCCCGGGGGTGCGGGCGGCCAGGCGCCCTTGATCCGCCGGAAGAATTAGGCACGAGGAATTTCCGTACGCACCATGAATTCTTCGTCTCTCTTCGGTTACTGGAGCCCGGTGCGGACCGAGGTGATGCGCTCGGTGTTGAAGCCGAGCCAGTGCATCCTGCCCACGTAGCGTGCGTGTTCGACCTTCAGGCAGCGGTCCATGATCACCGTCACGCCGCCGTCCTCCGCGATCCGCGCCCCCTCCTCGTTGATCACGCCGAACTGGCACCACAGGGAGCCGGCCTTGATCGCCACGGCCTGTCGCGCGATCCCCGGCAGCGCATCCGGCGCGCGGAAGACGTCCACGATATCCACCGGCACGGGTACGTCAAGCAGGCTCGCGTAAGCCTTCTCCCCAAGTATCTCGGTCTCGCGGGGGTTCACCGGGATCACGCTGTACCCGTGCCGCTTGAGGTAGTAGCCGACGAAGTAGCTGGCCCGCAGCTCGTTGTTGGACAGGCCCACGATCGCGATCGTGTTCGCGGTGTGGAGCACGCGCTGGATGGCCAGCGGATCTTGATACCGTGCCAGATCGGTCATGTGGCTGCCACCTTCCCCGCTGTCGCGGCGACGAGCGCGAAACCCTGCTCCAGATCCCAGATCAGGTCCGCGACGGACTCGGTCCCCACCGAAAGCCGCACCGTCCCCGGCCCGACGCCGGCCGCCCGCAGCTCGTCGTCGCTCAGCTGCCGGTGCGTCGTGCTGGCGGGATGGATGACCAGGCTCTTCGCGTCGCCGACGTTCGCCAGGTGGGACCAGAGCGTCAGGCCCCTGATCAGGTCCTGGCCGCCGGCCCGGCCGCCGGCACAGTCGAACGAGAACACCGCGCCCGCGCCGCGCGGCAGGTACTTCTCCACCAGCGGCCGGTATTTGCTCGAGGGCAGGCCGGGGTGGGTCACATTCGACGCGAGCTCATGTGACTCGAGGAACGCCGCGACCGCCCTCGCGTTGTCGACGTGGCGTTCCATCCGCAGCGACAGCGTCTCGAGCCCCTGAAGGAAAAGGAAGGCGTTGAACGGCGACAACGCCGCGCCCAGGTCGCGCAGGGTTTCTGCACGGAGCTTCATCAGGTAGCCGTACGTCCCGAACGTCTCGTGAAACTGCAGGCCATGGTAGGCCGGGGACGGATCGGCGACGACGGGAAACCGCCCGTTGGACCAGTTGAACGTGCCGGCCTCCACGACAACGCCGCCGATGCTGGTGCCGTGACCGCCGATGAACTTGGTCGCCGAGTGGATCACGATGTCGGCGCCCCACTCGATCGGGCGGCACAGGTATGGCGTCGCGAACGTGTTGTCCACGACCAAGGGCACTTCGTGCTCGTGCGCGACGGACGCCACGCTCTCGATGTCAAGCACGTTCCCGGCCGGGTTGCCGATCGTCTCGCCGAAGAACGCCTTCGTGTTCGCGCGGACCGCCTTCCGCCACGCGGCCGTATCGTCTGGATCGACCCACGTCAGTTCCACGCTCATCTTGCGCAGCAGGTGCTTGAGCTGGTTCACCGTCCCGCCGTAGAGCGCCGAGGACGACACGACGTGATCGCCCGGCTGGAGCAGCGTGAAGAGCGCGGCTGCCTGCGCGGCGATCCCGCTGGCGAAAGCTACCGCGCCGCAGCCGCCCTCGAGGTTCGCGACCCGTTCCTCGAACACCGCGACCGTCGGGTTCATGATGCGCGAGTACGTGTTTCCGTACTCCTGCAGGTTGAAGTATGCCGCCGCCGATTCCGGGTCTTCGAAAACGTAGCTGGTCGTCTGGAAGATCGGCACCGCACGTGCGCCCGTGTTCGGGTCGGGCCGTTGCCCGGCATGCAGCTGTCGTGTCTCGAAGCCGAACGCTCGGTCTTCCTCGACGCGGGGGGAATCGTCGGTCAATGTGGCCTCTTCCTACTTGCTAGTCATCCCGCTGGCTCCGGCTCGGGGCCCCGCCATCGGCCAGGCTCACTCGCCCTCCCGGCCCTTCGGCCAGGAACTGCCGGATGATGGGTGTCTGCCGCGCTTCCTCGAGCAGGAAGCAGTCGTGCCCGTAAGGTGCCTCGATCACATGCAACTCGTTCGGCTTGCCCGTAGCGCGCAGCGCGTCGGCGATCTCTCGCGACGCGGACGGCGGGTACAGCCAGTCGGAGCTGAACGCGATCAGCAGCGTCCGCGCCGAAATCCCTTCGAGCGCCCGGGTGAGCGACCCGGCGCCGTACTGGCGCGCGAGATCGAAATACGTCAGCGCGCGCGACGTGTAGAGATAGGTGTTGGCGTCGAAGCGCTTGACGAACGAGTCGGCCTGGTGGCGCAGGTAGCTCTCGACCTGGAACTCCGGTTCTGTGATCGTGTAGCGGATGTCATCGGAGAACTGCAGCCGCCGGCCGAACTTGTCGTCAAGCGCCAGCGCGGACAGGTACGTGATGTGGCCGACCATCCGCGCCACACCGAGGCCGGCATCGGGCGCCGAGCCCGTGCCGTAGTAACGGCCGCCCTGCCAGGCCGGGTCGCGCGTGATCGCGTTGCGCGCGATCGCGTTCCAGGCCACGCCCTGCGGGTGGAGGGCGTGCGTGCTGGCGATCGCCACGACGGCATCGACCTGACCGGGAAACAGGATCGCCCACTCGAACGCCTGCATCCCGCCGAGCGAGCCTCCCGCCACCCCGGCGAGCCGCTCGATACCGAGTTGGTCAAGGAACGCGCGCTCGGTCCGCACCATGTCCGCGACCGTGATCACGGGGAAGTCCGGTCCGTAGGGCTTGCCCGTCGCCGGGTCGATCGACGACGGCCCCGTAGTCCCGCGGCAGCCGCCGAGCAGGTTCGTGGAGACGACGAAGAAACGGTCGGTGTCAAACGCCTTGCCGGGGCCGATCATCCCGTCCCACCAGCCGAGCCCCTTGCCGGCCGTGCCGTCGCGATCCTCGGCCGCGAACCCGTCGCGCGTGCTCTCCTCGGGCGGCGTCTTCGCGAAGCCCGCCGCGTGGGCGTCGCCGCTGAGCGCGTGACATACCAAGATGACGTTGTCGCGGCGGGGCGACAGGGCGCCGTAGGTCTCGTAGGCCACGCGAACCGGGTGCAGGTCCCGCCCGCAGTCGAGCCGCACCGGCTTCGGCAGGTCGAGATACTGGGTTTCGACCGTGCCGACACTGCCGGAATTGCCGGCCGGGCCGACGGGGCCGGCCGCGAGCGCCGAGGCTGGCTCCGCCATGGGGGCTATGATACCTAGCCTTAGCTGGTGTATTGTCAAGCATCTCCATGGGGATAATGGGTAGTGGGAGCGAAAGGGGCATCACCCGACATGACCACGGTTGCCGACAACGGCGTTAACGTGCAGGCACTGCTCGACGCGCGTGAAGCGCTTAAGGGCGCGCCGCAGGCCGCGCAGTTCACCTGGCGGGCATCCTCCAAGTGGCAGGGCGGCGTCCACACGACGATCACCGTCAACGACTTCTTCGGCCTCGGCCAGGAGCAGACCCACAAGGCAACGTCGGTCTTCGATGCCGACCACCCCGAGGTCTTCGCCGCCGAGGACGACGGCATCACGCCGATCGAGTACCTGATCGTTGGCCTGGCGAGCTGCCTGAGCGCGGGCGTCGCGTCGGTCGCGCAGCTCCGCGGGATCCAGCTGCGCTCCGTTGAGGCGGTCGTCGAGGGCCACCACGATATCCGCGGCATCCTCGGCGACACCGACGTGCGCAACGGCTACAACGACATCAAGGTGACCTTCCACATTGACGCCGACGCGTCCAAGGAGGACATCGAGGCGCTGGTGGCACAGTCCCAGAAGCGTTCCGCCGTCTTCGACGCGCTCAGCAACCCGACCGATATCACCGTCGAAGTGGCCTGAGGGACTCAGTCATAGAGCGCATCACCACCGTCGTCATCGGGGCGGGGCACGCGGGCTTGGCCGCGAGTTACTTCCTCAGCGAGCGGTCGATCGACCACGCCGTGCTCGAGCGCGGCGAGATGGCGAACTCCTGGCGGCGCGAACGCTGGGACTCCCTGCGGCTGCTCACGCCCAACTGGCAAGCCCGCCTGCCGGGCCATCGCTACGATGGGCCGGAGCCCGACGGCTACCTGACGGTGGCAGAGGTCACCGAGTTCATCGAGCGTTTCGCCGCGGCCTGCCGCGCGCCCGTACGGACCGGCGTGAACGTCACGTCGGTGCGGCGCGCCGATGGCGGGTACCACGTGACCACCAGCCACGGCGAGATCGCCTGCCGGTCCGTGATCATCGCGAGCGGCGCCTGCAACCGGCCGGCGGTGCCGCCGTTCAGCGCCGCGGTGCCGGCGGAGGTCGAGCAGCTTACGCCGTTCGATTACCGCGCTCCGGCCAAGCTTCCCGACGGCGGCGTGGTCGTCGTGGGAGCGTCGGCGACCGGCGTGCAGCTGGCAGCCGAGATACAGCGGTCGGGCCGGCCGGTGACCCTCTCGGTTGGGGAGCACGTGCGGTTGCCGCGCACGTACCGGGGACGCGATGTGCTGTGGTGGATGGACGCGTCGGGCGTATGGGACCAGCGTTACGACGAGCTCGACGATCTCACCCGGGCCAGGCGGCTGCCCTCGCCCCAGCTGGTCGGGACGCCCGAACGGGCCACGCTCGACCTCAACGCGCTGGCCTCGCTTGGCGTCGAGATGGTGGGCCGCTGGGGGGCGGTACGCGACGGCCGCGCGCTGTTCTCCGGCGGCATGCGCAACGTGTTGTCGCTCGCGGACCTCAAGATGAGGCGCCTGCTTGGCACGTTCGACGAGTGGGCGGGGACCAACGGGCGTGACGCCGAGGTCGGCCCGCCGGAGCGCTTCGCGCCGACAAGCGTGCCTTCCTCGACGCGGTTGCAGCTTGACCTGCGAAGCGGGGAGATCCGCGCGATCGTGTGGGCCACGGGTTTCCGGCCTGACTACGGGTGGCTCGACGTGCCCGTGGTCGATGCTAAGGGCCAGCTGCGCCACGAGGGCGGCGTGGTCGACAGCCCGGGCCTCTACGCGCTGGGCTTGCCCGTGCTGCGGCGGCGCAGGTCCACGTTCATCTGCGGTATCGAGGACGACGCGCGTGAGGTGGTCGATCACCTCTCCCGCTACCTGTCCAAGCCGGATGCGGACCGTTAGGCCAGTTGCCCAGGCAGCTCGGTGCGGGAGGTGACGCCGAGTTTGGCGAAGGCGTGGCGGAGATGAGTTTCGACGGTCGCCTGGGTAATGAACAGGTGCTGCGCGATCTGCCTGTTCGAAAGGCCTTCGCTCGCCAGGCAAGCCACTCGCCGTTCGGCGCTGGTGAGCGCGTCCGGGCCGGTGACGGCGGCACGCCTCGGCCGGGCGCCGGTCGCGAGCAGCTCCTGCCTGGCTTCGGCCGCCAGCCGCGCCGCGCCGGTGCGCAGGGCGAGGTCCACGGCGCGGCGCAGCGGGGCCTGCGCGGCGCTGCGCTGCCCGGTTCGCCGCAGGTGAGCGCCGTAGGCGGCGAGCGCCACCGCCAGCTCATAGCGGGCCGGAGTCTTTTCCAGCCGGCCGATCGCCTCGGCCAGCAGCTCCGCAGCGCCATCCTTGACGGCGGTGGCGTGCGCCCGTAGCGCGATGCCCAGCGTGGCCTCGCAGCCGGTTCCGCGGGCGAGAGCGAGCTGCTCACCGGTGAGCGCGACCGCCTCATCGGGCTGGCCAAGCGCGAGGTGAGCCGTTGCCGCGGCGGTGCGCCAGGACGCGATCGCCGGGTTGACGATGCCCAGCCCGCGCCAGCCCGCGCCCGCCGCGAGCAGGTCGCCGAGCGCGTCGGCCGGGCGATGCTGCGCGACCCGCAGCGCGCCACGTGCCTGCTGGAACAAGTTTGTGTGGATCCAGCCAGGCGGCGGGTCCCGCTCGGCCGTGGCTGCGGCGACGGCTTCCGCCTCGTCGAGGCGGCCGAGGCAGGTGAGTGCGTCGATGCAGAACGACGCGGCCCAGGCGACCGCCACCGGCGGGGACGTCTCGAGCTTGAATTCCAGCGCCAGCATGGCGTCTGCGGCGGCGTCCTCGAGATGCCCAAGCCGCCGCGCGATCATCGAGCAGAGGCAGCTGACGTGCGCGACCATGCTCATCGAGCCGCGTTCCCTGGCGGCGCGCCGGGCAGACTCGCAAATGCCGCTGGCGATGCCAAGCTCGTCGTTCCAGATGAGAACCAGCAGTGCGTACACCGCGGCGAGAGAGTCAGGGGGGATGCCGCGCAGGCCGTCCGCCAGCACCGGGCCGATCCGGGCCAGGGCGTCGCCGGCGGGCTCGCCGGCCGCCGTTGCCCGCAAAGCGTCGTGGATCCGCCACGTGCTGGATGCGCCCGGGTCGGATAGCCGGCCGCGTGCCCGCTGGCGTGCCTGGCCGGCGGATGCGGGGCCGATCCAGGCGTTCGCGAAAAGCTCTGCCTCCAGGTTGTCGTCTGCCGCCGGGGTGAGGGTGCCTGCCGCGCCGAGCGCGTCGCGGCAGATGCCGGCGGCGCTGTCGTGGTGGCCCCAGATGCCCAGGACGCGGGCGGCCTGCAACGCGGTGGTCGCGCGGTCGGGCGGGGTTCCGGCCAGTTCGACCGCACGCCGCAGGGCAGCCGTGGCGGCCTGGCTGCGATCCGCCGCCAGGGCGAGCCCTAGCTCCAGCATGACCGCTGGCCTGATACCGGGATCGGGTGGCTCGTCCACCGCGCGGCGGAGATAGTCGGCGGCCGCTCCGGGGGCGCCGCGTCCGCTGGCGGCCGCGGCGGCCGTGCGCAGCATGCCTGTCACGTGCGGGTTGCCGCCAGGCTCGCTGTGCACCAGGTGAAGTCCCACGCGTTCGGGGTCGGCGCCGTCTCGTTCGAGCAGGTCGGCCGCTTCGGCGTGGGCCAGGGCGCGCTCGCCTGGCGGTATCGACTCATAGACGGCCGCCCTGACGATCGGATGGGCGAACTCGAGCGCCGTGCCGGGTGCCAGCACGTCGGCCGCGCGAAGGCTGTCGGCCAGCCGCGCCGCGTGGCGGATGTCCTGGCTTGCCAGCGTGGCGGCGTGCCGGAGCGATGCGGGGCCGCCGAGGACCGCGATAGCGCGGGTCAACCGGTCGGCGCCCGTTCCTGCTTGTGCGGCCCGCCGGAGCACCGACTGCGCGACCGGCTGCGGGCCGAGGCCATCCACGGCACGCAGCGCGTCGCCGCCGCGTACCCGCAGCGCTGTGGCCAGCGATTCGAGCAGGAACGGGTTCCCGCCGGTGCTGGCCTGGCAGGCCTGGCACAGCGCCGCGTCGGCCTGGTCGCCGAGCCACCTGCGAACGAGCGTGGCGGCGGCGTCGCTGCCCAGAGGCCCCGGCCGTAGCCGCGTGCATGCCGGGCAGGTACGCAACTCGTCAAGCAGCGCCGGCGGATCAGGGCCGTCGGACACGGTCAGCAGCAGCGCGACCGGCAGGCCATCGATGCGGGCAGCGAGATGGGCGAGCCACCGCAGGGAAGGCGCGTCGGCCCACTGCCCGTCGTCGATCGCGATGAGCACCGGGCGGCGGGCCGACAGGTTGGCGACGAGCCAGTACAAACCGTGCATGGTCGCGTACCTGGTGTCGTCTTCGACCGCGCCAGGTTCGGCCGCGTCGAACACCCGGACCGCCAGCCCGGCGGCCCCATCCAGGAGCTCGCGCCAGGCATCGGGCCCGCCCGCCGCGCGGACCGGCTCAAGCAACTGGCGGACGATGCCATAGGAGAAGCCGCGTTCGAGGGCAAGCCCGCGGGCGGTGAGAACCTGCGCGCCGCAAGCGTGACCGCCGTCGCATGCCGCGCGCAACAGTGTCGTCTTGCCGATCCCGGGAGGCCCTTCCACCATGACGAAAGCGCCGTGTCCCGCCTGGGCGGCCACGACGGCGGCAGACATCGCGCCCATTTCCGCGTCGCGGTCGAGCAAGACCGGATGGTCGATCACCGACGGATCTCCGTGCCGGAGCCTGTTACTGCTTGCTCACCCTATGTCCAGGCGGCAGGCCGCGGCAATTCCCGCAGGTGCGCAACGGTTGGCGCGTGTGGCGAGGAATACTGGGCAGGCAGGGTTTGTGCGGGCTGGAGGTGCCGAGGTCATGGTGCGGGTGATCATGTTGTCGCCGCCGGGGGGCGGGAAGGGCACGCACAGCAAGTGGCTGACGCAACAGACCGGGGCCGCGCACATCTCCTCCGGCGACCTGCTGCGGGCCGAGATCGCGCGCGGGTCCGACCTGGGGCGGCAGGTTGCGGAGTACACCGCGCGCGGCGACCTGGTCCCCGACGACCTGATCTTCGACGTCCTTGTGCCGGTCCTGGTCTCCGCTGCCCGTGACACCGGCGGTTACGTGCTTGACGGGTTCCCGCGCACGATGCCGCAGGCGCTGCGCGCGGCCGAACTCGGCCTTGAGCTTTCCCTCACGGCCGATGCCGCGATCTATCTGACCGCGCCGGAGGAGGAACTGGTCAGCCGGCTGCTCGACCGGGCCGGGCGCGACGGCCGGGCCGATGACAAGTTGGGCGTGATCCGGCACCGGCTGGCCGTGTTCGCCAGGGAAACCGCGCCGCTGGTCGACTACTATCGCGGCCGCGGCATCTTGGTGGAGCTGAGCACCGACCGTCCCGAGGCGGACGTGCAAGCGGACTTGCGGGACTGGCTCGAAGCCCGCGGGGTGCTTCCGCCCGTGGCTGGGGGAATCAGCGCCGCGCCGGGCGCCAGCCCGAACGGAGCCGCCGAGGACCGGGGATCAGCCCCGCGATGACGAACGGGCCATGGTTCCCCGGCCTCCGCTTTCGGCCGGGCTGGCCACTAGTTCGGCGAATTCGGTGGCGAGCGGGCTGAGCACGTTCCACTGGCGGACGGCCCAGCCGACGATGAGTGGGTCAAGAGCCGGGATCGGGATGGTGCGGACCGGATTGCTTGATAGAGCTGCGAGCCGGGGCAGGGCAGGCACGATGGCGTGGCCGATGCCGAGCTCGGCGAGCAGGATCGCGGTGTCCCAGTCGGCCAGGCCAACGGGGACGGGAGGGCTGATGCCCAGGCGGATGAAGCGTTCCTCAAGCTGGTGCCGGGACGCTGAGCTTTCCGGGTAGGCGATGTAGCGGATCGTGGCCAGGTCGCCGGGAGCGATGGAATCCTGCGCCGCCAGCGCGTCATCGGCGTGCGTGATGAGTACCCAGGGAAGTTCGATGACCGGACGCTGCTGGATTCCGGGCTGAGGCGGGCCGAGGGTGATCCAGGCCAGATCCATCCGGCCGCCATGCAGAAGTTCGATGCACTGCCTGGTGGAGTAGGCGGCGCGGAACTCCAGGGTGACGTGCGGGTGCCGGCGGCGGAAGGCCGTGATCGCCCCGGCCATGAAGTGCCGCACCGAGACACCGCCGGTGGTGACGCTGACCGTGCCGCCACGGCCGTCACGGACCTCGCCGAGCTGGCGGAAGGCGGCGTCGAGCGAGGCGATGCCGCCGAGCGCCGCCTGGTAGAGGATCCTCCCGGCCTGTGTCGGCACGACGCCGCGTGGCTGGCGCTCGATCAGGACCAGGCCGGTCTCCTTTTCCAGGCGCTTGATGTGCTGGCTGACTGCCGACTGGGTACAGCGCAGGGTCCTGGCTACGGCGCTGAGATTCCCGGTCTCGTACACCCTGATGAACACGCGCAGATCGTCGAGGGTCATATTCCTAAGTTAGTCCTGGGGCTTATGCAAGGAAATCCAGGAATTGACTTGGGTCAGCATCGGCTTTCAGGCTTGGCATCAGCGGTCGGGAACACAGTTCCTGACCGGCGGCGGCAACCCGCCCGCGGCGCCAGGTCCGGTGTCATCCGGCGACCCGGGGCGTACGGCGCTGACACCGCGGGAACATCGCGGGCGGGTGCCGACCTGACCAGTCCGGTTGGCCCGGAGCCGCCGTCACCGTAAAGGTATTGACTGACTGAGTCGCTCAGTTGATACTGGGCTCATGTCTACACAAAGTGCAAGCCAGCCCCTGACCCCCGCGGCCGCCACGGCCAAGCGGGAGTACTGGGCGGACAACCTTCGCGTGCTGGTCATCGCGGCGGTCGTGGTGTTCCACACGGCCACGGCATACATTGGCGGGACAAGCTGGTACTTCATGCAACGTGCCACGTCGGGCGCCTGGACGGGGGCGCTGACCCTCCCAGCCGAGGTCGTCGCGGCGTTCGCGCTTGGCCCGCTATTCCTTGTCGCTGGCTGGTTCTCCGCACGGTCCCTGGCGCACAGGGGAGCCGGTGCGTTCGCCCGCGCGAGGCTGCTGCGGCTCGGCATCCCGCTGATCGCCTTCGTCTGCCTGGTCAACGGGCTGACCAACTATGTGGGTCACCTCAGGCAAGGGCTCAACCCGAGCCTGGCAGATTACCTGGGCGGGTCGTTCGCACTGGGGCCGATGTGGTTCGTGGCCGCGCTTGTGGCCTTCTCGCTCGCCTATGCCATGTTCCGGCGCCTGCACACACCACCGGTCGAGCGCCGGTGGTCCGCGGCGCAGGTGATGATGGCGGCCTCAGTCCTGATCGCGGTCACGGGCTTCGCGGTGTGGCAGCGGTGGCCGCTGACCGACGGCAATACGTTCATGAACGCGCGCTGGCAGTCGTGGCCCCAGGGTGTGGTGCTGTTCGGCCTCGGTGTCTGGGCGGGTGAGGCTGAGGGTCTGGACGACCTGGCCGCTCAAGCACGCCGACTCGGCTGGACCGCCCTGGGTGCGGTGACCTTGCTTGGGGCATTGCTCGGTTATGAAAACGCACGAGGGAATCTCCAGTCAACCCTGCAGGGCGCGAGCTGGCCGGCCATGCTGGCGACGGTTCTGTACGGCATCATCTCCGTAGCCTTCACGGTGTGGTTTACGGTCCTGACCCGGTCACGGTGGACCGGCCATGGCCGGCTCCGCGCACGCGCGGGGCAAGCGTCCTACGCGACCTACTTCCTGCACCCGCTTGTGGTCACCGCGATCATGGTGCTGTTCGCGTCGGCGGCACTCGCTCCGGAGCTGAAGTTCCTGATCGTGGCCGCGGTGGCGGTCCCGGTCTGCTACTTGGCCGGCTACGCGGTGACCCGGCTTCCCAGCCTGGCCCGAGCCACCTCGGCGGGGTCGCGCGGGACGGGCGTCCGGCTGCGCCGGATTAGCGTGACGCCAGCCGACACGGCAAACAGCGCCGCCCCATACGGGCCGGCAACCCAGACTGGCCAGGGGTAGGCCAGGTGACCACCGGTGCCGCTGACCAGGGCCCAGACAACCACGTTGATGGACACGACGGCCAGCCATATGGTCCATAGAACCTTGAGCGCCGTCGGCAGCCCAGCTAGGCAGCCCGCGCGGCAGAAAACGCCCGGTGGCGAGCCGAGAGCCACAATTGCCTGCGGCCCCGCGACTGCCTGGCTCGTTGCCGGCAGGTCCGCGCACAGCGGGGCCAGGTCGCCGTAGGTCGCTGCCTGGTACGCAGCCTCCATCCGCTCCACGTACTCTTCCATCGTCAGCCGGCCATCCTCTACCGCGCGACGCAGCTGCTCCACCACCTGCTGCCGGTCGCGGTCCGAGGCCCGCATCTTTGGCTGATCGCTCATCTCGTCCGCCTCCGCTGACGTCGGGATACTGACATGAATCCAATCGTCGGGACAGCGGGGCGTCTGCGCATCAGCCGCCGGATAGAACTGGGCCTCATACCACCGTTAGAGAAGGGCCGCCTCGGTCCCTTCTCCGGGTCGGGGTGCCACGGATCCCGCCAGCGCTTGAGCCTAGCGGGCTGCCTGCCCGCGGTACTCGCTCGATGGTGATCCCGGAGCGGAGTCGCGCGGGCTGACCAGGCCGGTCTGGTAGGCGAACACGACGAGCTGCGCGCGGTCGCGCGCGCCGAGCTTGATCATCGCCCGGCTGACGTGGGTCTTGGCGGTTGCCGGGCTGAGCACCATGGTCTCGGCGATCTGGTCGTTGGACAGGCCGTGCGCAACCAGGGCCACGACCTCCCGCTCCCTTCTGGTGAGGGTTTCCATTCCCGCCGCGGCGACCGCGTCCGGCGGCCTGGCGACGAACTCGCCGATCAAGCGGCTGGTGGCGGCGGGGGACATGATCGCGTCCCCGCGCATCACCACACGCAGAGCCTGCAGCAGCTCGGCTGGCTCGGTGTCCTTCAGCAGGAAGCCGCTCGCGCCTGCCCGCAGCGCGCGGAAGATGTACTCGTCGAGCCCGAAGTTGGTGAGGATGACGACGCGCACCGCGTCCAGCCGCTCGTCCGCGACGATCTGCCTGGTGGCCTCGATGCCGTCGACCCCGGGCATCTGGATGTCGACGAGCGCGATGTCCGGGCGGTGCTCCGCGGTAAGAGCAACCGCCTGCCGCCCGTCGGCGGCCTCGGCGACCACCTCGATGTCGTCTTCCGCTTCGAGCAGAGACCGGATGCCGCTGCGGATCAGCGCCTGGTCATCGGCCAGGAGGACCCTTATCACGACCGCCGCCCGGGCTCTGCCGGCACCGGGAGCTCGGCCAGCACCTGGAAGCCGCCGCCATCAATCGGCCCGGCCTGGAGCCGCCCGCCGAGCGCGGACACCCGCTCGCGCATGCCGATCAGGCCGAGCCCAGGTCCGGCCGACTTCGCGCCTACACCGTCCCCATCGTCGTTGACCTGCACTGTCAGGGCGTCCGGCGCGTAGTGGAGATGAACCGACGCGCAGGCCTGCCCGGCGTGGCGGCTGACGTTGGTGAGAGCCTCCTGCACGATCCTGTACGCCGCCTGGTTCACATCGGACGGAACCGGCCGCGGCGCGCCGGTGACGGTCACGCTCACGGGCAGACCGGCGGAGCGCGCGCGAGCTACCAGGCTGTCCAGGTGGCCGAGGCCACTGCCGTCGCAATCCACGTTATCTTGGTAGTCCTGGCTGCGGAGCACGCCCAGCGTGGCCCGCAGTTCCCTGGAGGCGTCCGCGCCCGCTTCCTGGATCGCCAGCAGCGCGGGTGGCACCTCCTCGCCGCGCTTGCGCGCCAAGTGCACCGCCACGCCGGCCTGGACCTGGATCACCGAGATGCTGTGCGTCAGGGAATCGTGCAGCTCGCGGGCGATGCGCAGCCGCTCCTCCACGGCTCGGCGCCGGGCCGTCTCGTCCTTGGTCCGCTCGGCTTCTTCGGCTCGCTGCTCGACCTCGCGCAGGTGCAGCTGCCACATCCCCCCGGCCACGGCCATGACCACGGCCGAGATGAGCCAGCCGGCCGCGTAGAACCTCTGCCGACCGCGATCCGTGCGCATCCCCCGAGCCTACGCGCCCTGTCTTTGGCCGCGCGTCCTCCCGCTGGACCCATTGCCGGCTACTCCCCGCGTCGTACTCCGGCACCCGGCCGTCCTGGCCCGCGCACCGTGCGCCTGCACCGTGTCGGCCCGGCCGGGTCATTGCGCGGGGCCGGCTCCAGTCACGCACAGCTCGGTGCGCAATTCGTGACTTCCGTACTCGGTCGCACTTTCATAATAGAGACGCAATCCCCCGGCAGGCAGCTCGATAGCCGAAACGTAACGCAGCGCGCCGCCACCGAAAGGACTGGACACCGGGCCAGCTACAGCGCTATACCGTGAGCCGTCCCACCTTGCTATTCCAGTCCGTTCTTCGAAGTTCTCTTCCGCCGACGCCCGGCCATCGAAATAGGCGTACTCGCCCACAACCGACGTTAGCCGGGTGCCGCGGCGATACCAGGTTCCCGGCTCTGGCACCATGACGGTCTCGTCGCTGCAGGCATTTACGCTAATCATCCGGTCGGCATTCTCGTCACCCTCCGTCAACGGGTGCAGCGTCGCCCATATACGCAGATCTTCCCCGCGAACCAGGACAGGGTCCTTGATACCGAATGCCGCACTGCCAGGAAAGACGGTAGTGCGCATCCTGGCGCTGAAATCTTGCGGACGGCGCGCGCGCAATCTCTCGATCCTCCAGTGCTTCGAGTTATAGGTGGCACAACTGAGGTACAGATCCCAGTCACCTTCAGGCGTGACATCCAAAGCTGGACGCTCCAGCGACTCTGCGTCCACATCTTCTTTATCGATCGTGCACAGCGTGTCAAAATTTATACCGTTATCGATTGGAGAGCGGGCTACATAGGCCCGGTTGCCCCGTCCCTTGTCGACCGGGTGCCTGTCACGATAGGCAAGATAGACGTAGTCGTCATGAATCAGTGCACTGGCGGCGCCGATCCAGTTGCCGGTTCCGTGCGCAGTGTGCAGCACCAGCTGACTGTTCTTCCATTGCGGCAGCGGCAGCATGGCTCAATATCCTTGCACGATCCCTCACGGGAGTCATGCCAGGACCACGCAGGTCAGTAAACGCAGGGGATGCCGTACTTCGCGTTCGCCGCGACCGTGATGGTGCCGCCCGTCGTTGACGAGGGCGACGGCGTGGCCGACTGCGTGGCGCCGCTGGCACCCGACGTCTGGCTGAGGCCGGCCGGCACCGCGGTCACGTTCGAGCCGAGCAGCACCTCTACCTGGCCGGCAGGCAGTGAGCTCAGCGCGGCTGCCGTCGCGCCGAACTCGGTCGCGATCTTCGCCGCGTTCGCCGACGCCCCGGCGCCGTAGAACACCTGAGTGGTTGCCTGGAGGGTCTGCGACTGGGCTGATGCGTTGGCGATCGTGCCGGCCTTGTAGCCCAGCGTGGTAACCGCCTGTGAGACAGCAGCGGCCAGCCCGTTTACGCCGCTGCCGTTATAGACGTCCACCGTGACCGTCGAAGGCGCCGGGGTCGAGCCCTTCTTGTGAGATTTCGTCCCTTTCTTGCCCGTGGCCGGCCGGGAGAAGGCGTTCCTCACGTACTGCTGGATGTAGGCCACATCGATGATGATGACGTCCTGCTTCGAGCCGTTGAGCAGCATGTCGTTCACCTCGGTGGAGTACGGCAGCGTCTGGAAGCTCAGATGGCTGCCGGTGAGCGCGCGCATGTTGGTGGCGAAGTCAAGCAGGTTGAATCCCGAGTCCGTGATGATGTACTGACTTGCCGTGCTGAGCAGGCTGTTGAGCAGGCCGAAGTCGCTGAACGCGCCCTCTTCCTTGACCTTCCAGACCACGTAGTCGATGACCGCCTGCTGTCTTTTCGTACGGCCCAGGTCGATCCCGGGGAGCGTGTCGCGGGCCCGGACGAACGCCAGCGCCTGGGGCGCGGCCAGGTGCAGGTACTGGGCGCCCCCCTTGCTCAGCCGGTAGCCGTCGTTGAGCGCATCCCACCCGGAGGCCGTATCTCGCAGGTTCGCCCCGGCCGGCAAGCCGCTCTGGGCCGGCGCCGGCTTAACGCAGACCTCGATGCCGCCAAACGCCTGGGCCAGGTAGTAGAACCCGATCAGGTTCACCTCGACGAAGTGGTCGATGTGCACCCCGGTGACTTCCTCCACCGTCGCGATCTCGAACGCCTGGCCCGCCTGGTTGGCCTTGAGGTAACGCTCGTTCTGGCTCATGGACGAGCCGTAGGTCTGGCCCAGGGACTCGTTGTAGGCGTAGTCGTAGGCTTGGTCGATCTTGCCCTCGGTGATCCCTTCATAGGTCGCACTCGGGTAGGTGACGAGGTCGTCGCGCGGGATCGAGAAGCCGACCGCCTTCTGCCCGCCCGCGAAGATGTGGATGAGGATCAGCGTGTCGGTGTCCTGGGCGCCGACCTCCCCGTCAGAGACGGATGTCACGTTGCCCGAGTGCGTCTCCATCAGCTGCTCGGCCGACAGCGTCTGACCTTCGTAGTTGGTCCGGCTCTCCAGGCCCATGACCAGGATGTTCATCGCGCCCACGGTGGGGCTGTCGTTGATCGCGATGCCCTTGCCCAGCGCGTCGACCCGGCCGAGCACGCCGTAGGAATAGCCCGATACGACCAGCGTCACCGCTGCCAGCACGCAGGCGATGCTGTACCCCGCCTTGCCCGCTACCAGGCGCCACGTGAACATTGCATCCCTTCCACTGGTCAGCACGCACACCCGGCGCTTGACGCCGCTCCTTCGGCTATCTGGTCCGCCCGTGCCAGCAAAGTTAGCCTATTGATCGCCTCGCGGAGGCTATATCCGTATCGCACGTTGCCACCGCGGTCACCGTGATGAACGGGCGCGGGTTGCCGAGAGTTTCGTCTGCCATCCAAGGCATCCCTAAGGTTTATGCAAGGCAACTTGAGAATTGACTTGGGTCAGTTACGCATCCAGGCTGACGGCAACGGCGGTGACGAGGAGCCAGCCATGCGCCAGCCCGAGACAGTAGCGCCGGTTGCGGGACCGGCGCCTCGCCTGATCGGAATCGTCAACATCACCGAGGACTCCTTCTCCGACGGCGGCCGCTACCTCGCTCCCGCCGACGCGGTGGCGCACGCCCTCCAGTTGCGCACCGACGGTGCCGACATCATCGAGCTCGGCCCCGCCGCCAGTCACCCCGGCTCCCGGCCGGTGGACGCCGCCGAACAGCGCCGGCGGCTGTCCCCGGTCCTGGACCGGCTTGCCGCCGAGGGCATCCCGGTATCGGTGGACACCCTGCACCCGCAGGTTCAGCGGTTTGCCATCGCCCAGGGCGCGGCCTACCTCAACGACATTCAGGGATTCCCCGACCCTGCCATCTACCCTGCCCTGGCCGCCTCAGCCTGCCAGCTGATCGTCATGCACTCCGTGCAGCGGACCGGGCCCGCTACCAGGGTTGTCACCGAGCCGGCCGGCATACCGGAACGCATCGGCCAGTTCTTCTCCCGGCGGCTGGCTGCGCTGGAGGCGGCTGGCATCGGCCGGGACCGGATAGTCATCGACCCCGGGCTCGGCTACTTTCTCGGCAGCAACCCCGAGCCATCGCTCGCCGTCCTGGCCGGGATAACGCGCCTGAAGGAAACGCTCGGCCTGCCGGTGCTCGTCTCACCGTCGCGCAAGTCTTTCCTCCGGACGATAACCGGGAAAGACGCCCCTCATTCAGGCGCCGCGACACTGGCCGCGGAGATCTTCGCCGCCTGGCAGGGAGCCGACTACATCCGCACCCACGACGTGGCGGCCATCCGCGACGCCCTCACCGTGCTTGGCGCACTCGCGTTCAGCCCGAGTCCTTGATCCGCTGGTCGCCCGCTGCGGGCCGCAGGAAACCCTCCCGTCCCGGCTCGTCGGTGGCTTGGGGACCGTAGCACCACGTTCCGTTCGGAATTATTAGAAATTCTTTTTTACTGAACGAACCGTGGTGCGCGCGGAAACGGACACAAAGCATATACGGCCTAAATGCAGTGAGGGGCGGGGGAATTGTGGTAAGGATGGTGTTTCTGGCTGGCGGGGGTCGTCAGGATGCTTCCGCCCCGTCCGTGGCGCGCTGTCGGCCAGACAGTCTGGCAACACCCGTAGCGAACGAACACAGGAGGGCTTCAAGGCATGCGCTTCAGTCTCAGGGGAGCACTCGGGGTGGCCTGTCCCGCACTGCTCGGGACTGCCCTCGCGGTGGGTGCGACGGCACTCCCCGCGAGTGCAGGGACATATCAGGACACGGCGTTGATCGGCGGCGCGGTAAGCGACGCCGCGTTCGGCGGCAGCGGCCTTGGAGCTGCCGATGGGAACGATGTGATCACGCTGACCGGCAGCGGCGTGACTTGGTCGCTGCACGGCACGGTGCCGGCGGGCGTGACCCTGTCCGGGAACACGATCAGCTATTCGGGCGGCGTAGTGGCCAGTCCCTCACCCATCGTGGCCGACGGTACTGATTCGAACGGGAACGCCGAGGCGCTCGAAATCCCCATCTCGATACTGAAGAACGACATATTGTTGCAAGGTACGGCTTACACGCCGGTTTCTTTGTCCGGCCTTAAAGATTCGAACGCCTCAGGGAACGTGAGCTTCAGTGCGGCCAGCTCGGAGAGCGGCGACAGCATCAGCTTCGCCGAATCGAGTCTGCCGACCGGGCTGAGCTCCGGGAATACGCTTTCCTACGAGGGCGGAACCGCTGCGCCGGGTAACTACGGCGGAGCCGTGGTCACCGCCACAGATTCCGATGGCGCCGTGCTCAAGGGCACCTTCACCCTCACCGTCGAGGCCAATGCGGTCAGCGGCAGCAGTTACGGCGACGAGGTCAACCCGTTCGGCAAGGGCTTCGACGTCTTCCGGGAGCACCAGTACCCGGGCGCGATCATCGCCGGATGGACCGCGACCCAGGGCGACCCGGCCACTCGCTTCATTCTCAACAATGGCACGCACCAGGGTGCGGTCCAGTTCGAGTACGCGCCCCAGGGTTCTGCCTCCGGGCTCTGCGTGTCCGACCCCGGCGGCGGCTGGTCGTCTGACCCGCTGCGTGACGGCCTGGTCCTTGCGTACTGCAACACCGGGCCGTGGCAGCAGTTCATCCCGCAGTCGAACGGCACGCTGAAGAACGTCGCCACCGGCTTTTACGTCAACCCGAACGGCAGCGGCGCGCAGTTGCGCGGCGCCGCGTCGCCCGCGGCGTGGGGCGGCTCGTCCTACTCCTGGACGGACCACACCAAACTGTCGTCCAGCTGACGAGGTAACCAGGCCCGCGGGGATCCCCTCGCGGGCCTTGGTCCCCGGAAATTGGCCGGTGTCCTGTTTGCGGCGCATGTGCGCGGGCAGCCTGATCGCAGTTGGGTGAAGGAGGCGCCATGAGGAAGCTGGTCGAAATCGTGCTGTGCTTCATCCACCCAGTCGCGGTGATCTTGATGTGGGTCAACCTCGCCGGGCGCCGCGACCTGACCACCGGGGCCAAGCTCGCCTGGGCCATCTTCGGGCTGATCCCGCTCGTGCCCTTCCTGTACGTGCTCACCGGGGGCAACCTTTTCTAAGCCCGGGCGACCGCCCGGTGCACCATCTCGGTGAGCGTCACGATGTCGAAGACGGGCACTCCGGCGCGCTGCTTGATGGCACGCGCGAACGGGGCCAGGTCGGTGCACTCGATGACGAGCGCCCCGACGTCCGGATTGCCGCGCATCAGGCGTTCGGTCACGCCGAGTACCTCATCGCGCAGCCGCGCGGCGTCGAGCGCGTCGCGCCTGGCCTCCATGATGACCTCACCGAACTCGGGCTGGTCGTCCATGCCGGCGATACGGACGGGGACGGACTCCGCGCCGACGGCAGCCAGATGGCGCGAAGTGAGCGCGGAAGAGCTAGCGCACAGCACGCCGACGCTTTGGGCTGGCCGCAGCATGCGGTGCACCATCGGCAGCTGGATCAGGCTCGACGCGTACAGCGGGATCCCGACCGCCCCGGCCAGCTCGCGCTGGAACAGGACGAGGAAGCCGCAGCCGCTGGTGATCGCGGCCACGCCGTCGGCCTCAAGCTCGCGGGCCGCGCTGATGAACGGGCCGAGCAGCCGCGGATCGGCCTGCCGCACGACGCGGTCGGCGGTCGCGCCGCGCACCACCTTGCAGGACACGGGGAAGCCGAACGTCGCGGGGTTCCTGATGTGCCCGGGAATCTTGGTGTAGGAGGTGTCCAGGCACAGCACGCCGATCGCCGTCACCCGAACCTGCCGATCCGGAAGGGCTTGAGATCGAGGTCGGGCTGTTCACCCGCCACGGCCTGGGCGATCAGCATCCCGCTGGCCGGGGCCAGGCCCATGCCCATCGCGCCGTGGCCGGCGGCGACGAACACGTTGCGGTAGGTCTCGGCGCCGCCGAGAAGCGGCAGGCTGTCGGGGGTGCACGGGCGCAGGCCGCTCCAGGTCTGCACGGCCCGCGCACGAGCCAGGCCCGGCAGGTACGCGCCGACGATGCGGCGCAGCCCGTCGGCCCGCCGCCGCGATGGGCCGTGGTTCAGCCCGCTGAGCTCTAGGATGCCGGCGAACCTGACCTGGTCACCGAACGGCGAAACCGCTGCCCGCCCCTCGGCCAGCAGCACCGGCCGTCGTGGTCCGCCGGGTGGCGCCTCCACCGTCACGCTGTAGCCGCGCACCGGCTGCAGGGTGAGCCGCACATCAAGCAGGCGCGCGCACTGCGGCGACCATGCTCCCGCGGCGATGACCACCGCGCCGGGCCGGAAGTCACCGCGGGTGGTCCGGACTTGATGGACCGTTTCGTCACCGCTCACCCCGAACCCGACGACCTCGGTGCTCTCCCGGATGTCCACTCCCCTGGCCGACAAGGTACGGCCGAGGCCGGTGACGAACGATGGCACCCGGAGGAAGGCTCCCTCCTCGTTGTACAGGGCGCCGTGGATGTCGAACTCGGTGTCCGGCTCGAGTTCCCGCAGCGAAGCGGGGCTCAGCGCGCGCAGCGGGATGCCGCGAGCGACCGCCGACGGCACGGAAGCGACGGCACGGGAAAACGCCTGCGCCGTCTTGAACACCAGCACCATGCCGGATTCGGTGAATGTGGCGTCCCGCGCGCACAGGTCGCGCAGCATGGCCAGGCTCCGCTGCTTCAGCTCGACCAGCACGTCAAGGCCGTCCCGCGCGCTGGCGTCGCGGCAGGCCCGCCGGAAATGCGTGAGCCAGCGCAGCAGCTCGCGGTCGGGACCCGGCCGCACCACCACCGGGGCGGCCGGGTTCAGCAAGCCACGCAGGCCGCGGGCCAGCATGCCCGGCTCGGCCAGGACGGAGACGCCATGCGTGCCGACGAACCCGGTGTTCCCGGACGAGCTTGACTGCGCTCCGCCGACCGTTCCCCGCTCGATCACCGCCACGCTGGCGCCCCGGCCGTTCAGGTGATAAGCGCAGAACAAGCCGACGGCGCCGCCGCCGACGACGAGCACGTCCGGATCGGACCGCATCGGCGGCTACAGGCTGACGATGAAGAAGTTGGTCGGCAGGTTGACCACCACCCGCTCGTAGATCTGGGCCATCAGCGCCAGGCCCGGCTCGGCGAGTGTGCCTGGCGGCGGCTCGGCGAACCTGATAACCGAGCGTCCCGCGTCGAACAGCTGGGCTCCGTGCCCGAAGTCGCCGACGATGGCGGTGCCCGGATCTACCAGGCGCGTGCGCACGATGAAGACGCCGTTCTCCTCTAGGTCGTTCATCAGGTGGCCCCCGCTCATGGCCAGGTAATAGTCGGCCGGGTTGATGATGAGGCCGTCGGCGGTGGCGCCCATCTGCTCCACCTCGTTGCACGCGGCCAACAGCGTGGAGGCGAACACGCCGGGCGAGGTCATGCGCCGCAGTTGCGGCATGTTCAGCAATCCGCCCTCGCCGCGGATGATCGTGTAGTTCTCGGCCGTGCCGAGGCGGATGATCAGCCGGTAGTTGATGAACGACTCGAACGTCTCGGTGTCCTCCCACAGGCCGGGTGGCACCTGGACCCACGCGGTGGTGGGCAGCAGTTCGGGTACCTGCGACTTGTGGAACCGGTGCGCCACCTCGGGACGCAGGTCGGCGAAGTTCACCTTAGCGTCTTCTGGCAGCGGCGGGGTCTCGTGCCAGTACCATCGCCTCGGATCCCTGGACAGGTCGGTGACCTTCAGCATGTTCCGCGCCGGGTAGCGCGGCTTGCGCCGTGAGCTGGTCAGCGAGTCCGTGATCGTCACGTCGTACTCGACCGACGCGGCGAGTCCGTCCTTCGCGCACGCCTCGGCGAAGATACGGCCAGGTGACATCTCCTGCTTGCGCCCGGCGACTACATCCGCCATGGTGCGCTTGACCTCGGCGACAGGTGGCACGATTTTCCTCTATCCCTTCTGCGCTGGCTTACGGGCGGTGAACATTCCCCAGCCGAACTCGCCGCGGTCGATCGCGGCCTGGATCTGTTCGCAGGATTCGGCGAAGTTCGCCATCCAGTCCCTGGCGGCGGCGTCCTGCGTGGCCTCGGCCCGCGTCGCGGCCGTCCGCCGCAGTACCCGGTAGGTCTGCCTGATGTGGTTGTTCAAGTCGCGGACGCCGGCCACCTCAAACCCGGCCGCCTCGAGCGCGGCCCGGTAACCGTCGAGCGAGTAGCCGCCGCTCCACCGGACGCGGTCGTAGACATGCCTGCGTGCCTGCTCGCCGATCTGCGTGCTGGGCTGCAGGAAGTCGGAGAAGGCGAATACGCCGCCCGGGCGCAGCACGCGCAGGATCTCCGCGTGGCTGCGCGGCTTGTCCGGGATGAGGAACAGGGCGTCCTGGCTGACCACATGGCTGAACGTGGCTGGCTCGTAGGGCAGCGCGGTCGCAGAGCCGTGCCGGAACCCGGCGCCAGGATGAGCCGCGCGAGCGAACTTGACCCGTTCCTCGCTCAGGTCAATACCCTCGGCCCGGCAGCCGGTCCGCTCGCTGAGATAGCCCACGAAGTTGCCGCAGCCACAGCCGACGTCGAGCACGTGGGACGAGCCGTCGATCCCGGCGTCGGCCGCGAGGATGGCCGAGGTACGTTCGGCCGCGGCACGGTAGTCGGCGTCGTCGTCGCTGGCGAAGACGCCGGTGTGCAGTACGCCTGAACTGTCCCAGAACCCGAGGTAGTGCTGAAGGGTCTGGTCGAAGAAGTCCTCGACGTCTCGTTCGGTGTACGTGGTCATGTGTAGGTGTCCCTCGGGGCGCTGGTGAAATGCGGAAGTTCCGGTCCCATGACGCTGGCGCCGCCGTCGATCAGGTAGACCTGGCCCGTGACGAAGGAGGCGCGCTCGCTGGCCAGGAAGGCGGCCACGGCCGCGAACTCCGCGGGCCGGGCGATCCGGCCGAGCGCGTTGTGCTGGCCCATCGCGCGCAGCTGGGCCTCGGCGTCGCCGCCAGGCGTCTCCGCCGCCAGCCGCGCCGCCGCGCGCTCGACCATCTGGGTCCTGGTCGCGCTGGGGGCCAGCACGTTGACGGTGATGCCGTCGCGGCCGACCTCGGCCGCGAGCGCCTGGGCGAAACGCGCGATGGCGGCACGCCCCATGCCGGACAGCGCCAGCGACGGAATGGGGACGCTCGCCGTTTCCGACGCCACGAACAGCACTCGGCCCCATCGCGCGGCGCGCAGGTGCGGCAGGGCGGCGAGCGCCAGGTTCACCGGCGGGAACACCATGCCGCCGATGGCTGACTGGTAGTCGCCGAGGCCAAAGCGCGGCGCCGGGCCGGCCGGCGGGCTGCCGCCGCTGACCACCACGATGTGCAGCGCGCCCAGGTTCGCGGCCACGTCGTCGGCCCAGCAGCGTGCCGCCTGCGGCTCGGCCATGTCGACGCTCGTGGTGTACACCTGCCCGCGCGCGACCTCCTTGAGATCGCGTTCGGCCGCCGCGAGCCTTTCCCGGTCGCGGGCGCCGATCGCCACGTGCGCGCCCTCGGCCGCTAGCTCCTTCGCCACGGCCAGGCCCAGACCGCTCGATCCGCCCGCGATGAGCGCAACCTTGCCCGCTAGACCTAGATCCAAAGAAGTTCCTCCTAAACTCACGGGGTACTTCGCGCTGGACACGCCGCGCGGCTTTCCGGTGGCCTGTCGCGAGCGGGGTCCGCCCAGGTAGCCGTAACGGCGTGACAGCGGCCAGGCCAGCGCCAGCGTCGCGAGCTTGGCGGACAATCCAAGGCCGTCCCTCCAGGCGTCGTCGCGTTCGCGGATCACCGTTGGCCCGGTGCGGAAACGATCGGGGTTGCCGGTGACCGTATGGTTGGTGTGCAGGTAGACGGTCCGGCCGCCGGCCAGCGGGTTGCCGTCCCGGCCAGCTCCGCAGAACTCGAGCAGCCGGCCGATCGCGTCCGCCGGGTCGGCGGTGAAGTCCTCGTAGCGCAGGAACATAGACCGGCCCGGGTAACGCCTGCCGATCGCCTCGGCGGCCAGGTTGAAGCCGTGCCAATAGGCGGTGCTCTTCCAGGACGGCATGACGTACGCGTAGTCCTTCTGCCGGCTCCACGACTGGGAGACCGCGCGCGGGTCGCGCACGAGGTGGACGTAGTAGGGGGTCACGCCGTCCAGATGCGGCAGCAGCGCCGCCTCGCCCGGGATCTTCGTGGTGTCGACGATCACCCGCGCGCCCGTCCGCTCGGCGACGGCGCGGTAGAC
>Ga0335075_10001750_pt1 | contig 35452 bp, 34 predicted proteins | sample Lox_Sample_24_FD_206723 | JGI IMG/M metagenome (GOLD analysis project Ga0335075, IMG submission 206723) | Soil microbial communities from Loxahatchee National Wildlife Refuge, Florida, United States - Lox_Sample_2.4 | ecosystem: Environmental > Terrestrial > Soil > Wetlands | place: USA...
AGCCCGGGATCGCTGGCGCGCCCACCCACTCAACCCCCGCCCGCGGTGGCGCCCTGCCCCGGACCCACCGGCGAGCGCGCCAACTGGTGGTGGTATGAACCCTTCCAACCCCAACCACCACCAACAACCAACTAGCTTGGTTACCGGGGCCGGTCGCTAACGCCCAACGGTGGGGTCTGAGAGTTTGCGGCGAAATCTCACGCACGATGGCGATGTTGGCGAATTCGTCAGGCGCGTAGGACAACTCGACGGAGCGGGCGGACGTGCGGCGTCGATACTTCGATGCTCAACGGGGTGGTTGCCGGTCGGCTTCGAGCGCGCCGAATGCCGCACTGATCACCGCGGTGACTGCTTGCACCGTGTCGGCGGCGGAGCCGTCGTCACGTACGGTCCGCGCCAGGACGCCCTCGCGTGCGGCCAGCAAGAACTTGGCGAGCTCGGTGGTCGGGAACCGTCGGGCCCATGGCTGCTCCCGCAGGATGTCGGCAAGTGCTTCGGTGACTGCCTCGTCATGCTGGTCGAGTTTCGCGGCGAGTTCTGGTTGTCGCGGGGCGAGCAACCGGAACTCCAGGAAGAGCAGGATCCATCCCCGGTCCCGGGGCGTCACAGCGAGCAGACTCTGTGCCCATTCGTCAGCATTGAGGGTGGAGGCGCTGGCCAGCATCGCCTGAAGGCGGTCCAGCCGCTCGGCTGCGTGTTGGTCGAACAGCCCCAGCACGAGCTCATCCTTGTCTGCGAAGTTGGAGTAGAAGGCTCCGCGGGTGAACCCGGCAGCACTGCAGATGTCGCTGATCGAGACCTGTGCGTATCCGCGCTCGATGAACAGTCGTTCTGCGCTGGTGAGAAGTATTTCGCGGGTATGCACCCGTCGGCGCAGCGGCCGCTGACCATCGGCGCCGACGGGGCCGGCGAAGCGCATGCGGAGGGGGCGTTGACCGTCGATGTTATTACAGTACACTACGTACTCAATACACTATGTATTGAAATCCAGAGGAGTCGTCGATGTCGTCGTTGCTGATCACCAACGCGCACCTACTTGACCCGGAAGCCGGTGAGCTCTCGGATGCGTCGTGGCTGGAAGTCGCCGACGGGCGGATCGCCGCGACGGGCACCAGACCCGCGCCGGCATCTGGAGAAAACACCCGGGTCATCGACGCGGCTGGGGCCACCGTGATGCCCGGTCTGATCGACGCGCACGTGCACGTGCTGCTGACGACCTTTGATGTACACGACGCGCAGAACTGGACTCCGGGGTATGCGACGGTCCGCGCGCTGGCAGAAGCCGAACGGATGCTGCGCCGCGGCTTTACAACCGTGCGCGACGTCGGTGGCGCCGATCACGGCATGGCCCGCGCGATCGACGAGGGGTTGGCGACCGGTCCGCGGCTGATTTTCGGCGGCAAGGCGCTATCCCAGACAGGGGGCCATGGCGACTTGCGTGCCAAATCCGATGACCACCAACCCTGCTGCCAAACGCGACCGGACTTCGCGCGCATCGCCGACGGAGTGGATGCGGTACGTCAGGCGGCCCGTGACGAATTCCGCAAGGGCGCAGCACATTTGAAGATGCTGCTGTCCGGTGGTGTGGCCTCTCCCCTGGACGAGGTGTCGGCCGTGCAGTACAGCGACGATGAGATGCGAGCCGCAGTGCAGGAGGCCGATAACCACAACCGTTACGTGACCGTGCACGCCTATCATCCACGCGGCGTCAACCGGGCCCTGCGCGCTGGTGTGCGCTGTGTCGAGCACGGCAACCTCATCGACGACGAAACGATCGACCTGCTGCTCGAACACGACGCATTCCTGGTGCCCACGCTGGTCACCTACGAGATGATGCACCGCTTCGGCAAGGAGGCCGGAATGTCTGCGGCCTCGCAACGCAAAGTCGCCGACGTCATCGACGGCGGCCTGATCGCTCTGGAGAAGGCCCACAAGGCCGGCGTCAACCTCGTGTACGGCAGTGACCTCATCGGGCAGTTGCATTACGCACAGCTTGAGGAGTTCACCTTGCGTGCCCAGGTCCAGCGACCCGTCGACATCATCCGGGCTGCTACCACGACCGCCGCCAAACTCGTTGGCCTCGAAGGCCAAGTCGGGACACTCCAACCCAGCGCACACGCCGACCTGCTGGTGCTCGACGGCAATCCGCTCGACGACATCAGCACGCTGACTCAGCCGCAGACGCGACTGCGCTATGTCATCCGAGGCGGACAGCCCCTGGCGATCGCCGGGAACTGACCGGGCTGTACAGACGATTTCGTGATGGTGCACGCCGTGTCTACAGACGAGCGCACTGATGCACCTGCCGATCGCTCAATTGAATTGGCGCTGACCGCAGCGGGCATGATGCTGGAGGGGGGAGCGTCGGCGGCCAGCGTCGCCGGCGCGATGCGCGACATCGCTACCGCAGTGGGACTCGGCGACGTCACGGCGGATGTGAATCACTCAGTGCTCACCATGAGTGAGCATGGGACCGCGCACGTCGGCGCTGCGGCGATCTGCTCGCGAACTTATGACTTCGGGCGACTTCGCGACACTACTCGTGTTGTCAATGACCTGTGCGCCCACCGAATCGACCCCACCACCGCACGCCGCCGGCTCGACGCCCTCGCCGACGCCTCCAACCGCCACGCCACATGGTTGGGGCCGGTCGCATCCGGCGCGGCCGGCGCATCGTGGGCGGTCGTCTTCGGCGCCGACCCCGCCGTCACCCTCAGCGCCTTCGTTGTCAACATAGTTCTCGCCTGGGCGCACAGCGGCCTGACCCGCATCGGTTGGCCGTCCTTCTTCGCGCAACTGATCGCCGGTGCCGTTGCCGTCGCAGTCGCCGCGACGATCGCAGTGTTGCACCCGCATACAGACGCGTCACTGACCGTGACGTCCGTCATCGTCCTGCTGCTGCCCGGCGTCGCGTTCATCGGCGGCGTCAAGGACGCCATCTACGGCTGGTACCTCACGGCCATTGCGCGCCTCACCGAGGCCATCACGGCCGTCGCGGGTTTGATCATCGGCATCCAACTCGCGCTCACCGCAGCAGCCCGCGCCGGTATCCACCTTGAGGTCGCGCCCCCCAAAGCCATCAACCTAGCCCCCACCCCCATGATGCTGATCGCCTCCGGCGCCATTGCAGTCTTCTTCGGCATCATCTCGCGCAACTCGCCGAAAACACTTGCCGCGTCGGCGGTCCTCTCAGCCGCTGGACTCACGATCTACACGGGTGCACTAGGCATCGACCTCACTAGCATTTGGGCCACGGCAGCGGCCGCCATCACGATGGGCGCCCTGGCCGCCGTGATCGGCACCCTCGACCGCACTCCGACACTTGCCATCACCACACCGGCGATGCTTCCACTGCTCCCAGGCATCGCCCTGCATCAGGGAATGTTCTACGGCGGCGGCCACATCCAAGACGCCGTCATGCTCGCACTCGCACTCGCCGGAGGTCTGACGGCCGGCGAGTACATCACCACCACATTGCGACGCGTCAGCCGACCAAGACGCACATGAGACCGACGAACACCCCGACGCCGTCGCGACGGGCTACGGCTTGGCCAGCAGCACTGGTTGTAATGGCGGCGACGGTGCAAGAACTGGGTGCTGCCTTCGCTGTCGGCCTTTTCGGCGCGTTGGGTGTAACAGGAACGGTGTTCGCACGTTTTGCCGTGGCAGGTGTGCTGCTGTGCGGGTTCGGCAGGCCCCGATGGCGCGGACTCACCACTCGCGCGTATCGTGCGATCGTCGTGTTGGCGCTGGCACTGACCGCAATGAACCTGTCCTTCTATCAAGCACTTTCGCGCATACCGCTCGGCATTGCGGTCACGGTCGAGATCTGCGGCCCACTCCTTTTGTCCGTCGCGCTCAGTCGCCGCTGGTTGAGCTGGACGTGGGCTGTGTTGGCTTTTGCCGGGGTCGCACTGCTCGGTCTAGGGCCCGGACATTTACGAGCGCCAAGTGCGGTCGGGTTGGCCTTCGCGGTCGGCGCAGCGGTCAGTTGGGCCGGCTACATTCTGGCGACAGCGCACGGCGGAACGATATTCGACAACCTCGACGCTCTCGCGTTGGCGAGCATAGTCGGTGGCCTGGTGATGGCCCCTTTTGCAATGGCCTCGATCGATCCGGACGCCGCGATGAGATGGAGCGTCGCGGGACTCGCGATCACCGTCGGACTGATGTGTTCGGTAATCCCGTACTCCCTTGAGCTGATTTCATTACGCAGCCTGCCGCCCAGCACCTTCGCAGTCCTCATGAGCCTGTACCCGGCCATCGCCGCTTTTTCTGGCTGGTTCGTACTGCATCAGCGGCTCGGAGGGAGCGACTACGCCGCCATCGCCCTGGTCATCGCCGCCAGCATCGGCGCGATGCGAGCCCGTCTCTGAGGCACTACGAGGAGGTGGCTCCCAGAAACATGTCGACCAGGTTGCGGCGGAACAGCTCGTCATCGACGATCTGTTCGTGCCGTGTCCGCGCGGCGCGCAGCGCCGCGGCGTGAATGAAGCTGTTGGTGGCAACCGCGACACGCTCCCACAGCAACGGCTCCGGTATTCGCGGAAAGTGTCGGTGCAAAAGCATATACGCCTCATGGGTCCCGGTATCGCCGACCAAATCGAGAATCTCCTGGAAAGTCAACGAATGATCGTCGAGGAGTTGGCTGAGAAACCTCACCACCAACTTCTGATGTTCTGATCCGGTTGCCATTTCAGCAAAGGGCAAGACGAAGACTGCTGCGACCGACCACGGATCGTGGCTACCTGCGAGCAGTTCCTTGCGCCTAGCGACAAGCGGTGGCAGTTCTCGCTCCAACAGTGCACGCAAGAGCCCCGCTCGATCGCCGAAGTGATATTGCAGGGCCGCGGTGTTGCTCTGTCCCGCGGCGATCCGGATTTCCCGCATCGTGCTGCCGCTGATGCCTCGCTCGGCAAAGAGCGCAAGCGCCGCGTCGAGCAATTTGCGGCGGGCGGGTTCGGGACTGCGCGGCACGCAAAGAGCCTACGGCTCAGCAATGGCGGGCCAGTCTAGGGACGCATTTCGTAGTCTTCCGGGTTGGGGCAGTTGGTCCACTTCCAGTAGTCGACGATCCGCGACCCGTACAACGTGGGAACGGCACCCGTGGAATTCCGGTAGTAGCTAGCCACTTTCGGATGGGTGTAAACCATCGTCTTGAGTCTGTCCTGATTATGCCGGTTGTAGTCGTCGCAGACGTCGGCCCGCGGCACCGCCGACCTGCCGCCTCCGGTGAGCACCATGTCGATGCACCCCAGCACGTAACGCATCTGGCACTCGGAGTTGTAGATAATACTGGTCCCGTTCACCGCGTTGGTGCCGGGGCCGTACATGCAATAGAAGTTCGGGAAGCCCGGCACCGTGACGCCCAGGTAGGCGTACGCGGCATCTCCCCATGCGTCGTTCAGCGCCAACCCGTCCAGGCCGCGCACGTTGATCGGCCCGAGTTGGTGGTTGACGTCGAACCCGGTGGCCCACACCAGCACATCGGCGCGACGGTGCGCGCCGTCGACCGTTTTGACCCCGTCACAAGTGATCTCGGCGATGCCGTCGGTGATCAGTTCGACGTCGTCGCGTTGTAGCGCCTTGAGCCAGGTTCCGTTGTCCTGCAGCATCCGTTTACCCATCGGCGGGTAGTCCGGAATCACTTTCGCCAGGAGTTCCTCGTCGTCGGTGAAGGACCGCATCCAGGCGATGAACATCTCGCGCAGGGCGTGATTGGTCTCGCTGCACGACTTACCACCGTTGTCCCAGTCGGGGTCGATCACCACCCGATCCTGCACGGCGTCGGTGAGGGGCCACCACGACACCAGGCGCAGCCAGCGTCCGTAGAACGGCAGATGGCGGATCGCCCACTTGGCCCCGTCGCCGATTGATTCGTGGTAGTTGACGTTGGGGGCCATCCACTGCGGGGTGCGCTGGTAGACGTCGACGTGTGCGGTGCGCTCGGCGATCGCCGGGACGAGTTGGAATCCACTGGCGCCCGCTCCGATCACGGCGACGCGCTTGCCGGTGAGATCGACGTCGTCGCGCCAGTCGGCGGTGTGGAAGGCAGGCCCGTCGAACTCGTTGGCGCCCTTGATATCAGGGATCACGGGATTACTGAACTGGCCGACCGCGCAGATCAAGGCGCGGGCGGCCAGCGTCTCCTCGCCCCCGTCGATCGAGCGGATGGCCACCCGCCAAGTGGCGGATCGGTCGTCCCATTCGGCGCCGGTGACCTCGGTGGAGAAGCAAACGTGTGGCGCGATATCGTGCCGCGCCATCACGTCGGTGAGATAGCCAACGATCTCCGGCTGCACCGCGAAAAAGTGCGACCAGTAGTCATTGGGTTCGAACGAATAGGAGTAGTACTGGCTGGGGATATCGACGCGGAGGCCGGGATAGTGGTTGGCCCGCCAGGTTCCGCCGACTCCCGCCTGCCGCTCCACGATCGTGAAGGGCACGTCGGCCTGCTTGAGCTTGATCCCGGCCAACAGGCCGGCTTCGCCGCATCCGATCACGACCACCGGGAACCCGCTGCGCTGTTGCGGTGTCGACGTCAGCAGGGGACCGCACTGATCGGCGTCGCTGAACCGCAGATCGGCGGCAACGTAATCCACGTACTCCTCGGTGATCTGACCTCCGGAGATGACGTCGAACATCACCCGCATCTGGTCGAAGTCGGGGACGAAGGCCGGCGGGCACCCACGATCCCGGTAGTCGCGCGCCACGTCGAACGCCCGGTCACGTATCGCTTGCTTGTCCGCCTCGCTCATCGCGCCGTGTAGGTCCATCGCGATGAGTACGGATGGCCGCGGGAGTTCGTCGAGCAGACCGAGATCACCGGTCATGTGCACCATCGACATCAGCAGCGCAGGCACGCTAGCTTCGTCGATCGCGGCACGGATGACGTTGTCGGCGTCGTGGAAAGGCAATCCGATCAGCGCATTGCCGTCCAGGAAGCTGGCGGTGCCGGCACTTCTCACGGTCGGCTCACGTCGCGCTCACGACCCCGCGTAGCGCCTCGGCCCCGAAAATCGGCTCGAACATCGCTGACATGTCCGGTCCCCGGCGGAGGTGTTGGCCGCCGTCGACATTGATGATTTCTCCGGTGATCCAGCTTGCTAGGTCGCTGAGCAGGAACACCGCGAGATTGCCAACATCGCCGACTTCACCCACCCTGGGCAGCGGGGTGTTGATGCGGTAGTCCGCACTTATCTCCGGTGAGGCCAGCACCGCTTCCACCAACTCGGTCCGGGTCAGACCCGGCCGGATCGCGTTGACCCTGACCGATGATGCCCCCAGTTCGTCCGCGGCCAGCTGCACGAGATGGTCCAGACCGGCCTTGCTGACACCGTAGGCGCCGAACCACCGGTGGGTGACGGCTGAGGCGATGGAGGACACCGCGACGAACGAGCCCCCTCCGCTTCGGATCATCGCAGGCGCACTGTGTTTCAACAGGTACATCGACCCGTTGATGTTCAGATCGACAGTGCGGCGCCACGCCGCCGAGTCCATTTGCGGCAGTGGGCCGATTGTCTCCGACCCACCCGCACAGTGCACGACACCGTCCAACCGGCCGAACCAGTCGGCGGTTTGCGCTACCGCTGAGCTGACCTGTTCCTCGTCGGTGACATCCGCTGGCACGCAACGAACGGTGTCGGGTTGCGCACCGGCAGAAATGAATCTGTTAGCAGCAGCAGTCAGCTTCTCGTGATTGCGCCCCAGCAGCGCAACGCGCCCGCCGGCCTCAACAACGGCCTCGCCGACGCCGGCGCCGATGCCGCTCCCGCCGCCGGTCACCAAGACGACGTGATCCTTCAATGGTGCGAGCATTGTCTTGCATCTTCCCTTCATCGCGCTCGAACAATCGAGCGTCCATCGACGACATTCGAGCTCGGGCTACGCGCTTGGTCAGATGGTCACGGTGTGGCTCGCGCTGACAACGTGGCGAATGTCGAGCCTGTGGCCCAACCAGTTCCACGTTCGCCAGCCGAAACCCTAGCGGTTTCCTTACACGCTGTAACATAATCTGGTGCGACCGGCCGCGCAACAACGTGAAGTTTCGCCCAGACAGACTCCGGCGAAAGGGCTGCGCTGTCCTCGGGCGCAGGCAGTTTCATCTCCCACCAACAGAAAGGCACATGTCGTGACAACCACTGACGACGCAATCACGCGCGAAGCGAATAAAGGAGTGCTTCGTCGCGCGATGGCTGCGGTCACCGCTCTCGACACAGACGCAGTCCTTGCCGAGATGGATGCCTCCGCAATCTTCTCACTTCCTTTCGAACCTTTAGTGCCCGACACCGATATGGCCGGCTACCGTCAGTTGCTGACAGCGACATTCACGATGTTCAAGAAATTCGACGTCACCATCACCGATATATACGACCTTGTTGACCCGAACGTGCTCATAGCGCGGTATCGCAGCGACAGCGAGGGCCGCGACAAACCCGTTGTCTACCAAAACGATTACATCGGTGTCTTCGACTTCCGTGACGGCAAGATGACCTCCTGGCGGGAGTGGGCCAATCCCGAGGTATCGCATGCCGCCATCGCGGGATTCGCCGATGACGCATCTGCGGTGCACGCATGACCACTAACGGCCGCTGCTCACTGTGATGGGCAGCCTGGAATCGAAGGTCGCTGCCGTCACCGGCGCAGCCTCCGGTATTGGGTTAGGGATGGCGCGCGAGTTCGGACATCAAGGCATGCGCGTGGTGCTCTCCGATGTTTCCGAGGAAGCTCTGAACAACGCTGTCACCGAGCTGCAGTCCGACGGCATCGAGTGCTTCGGCCAGATCGCCGACGTCCGCAGTGCAGCCGCTGTCGAAGCGTTGGCCCAGGCCGCCGTCGATGCCTACGGGCAAGTACATGTGATCTGCAACAACGCAGGTGTCGTCCCGTTCGGTCGCCAATGGGAACTTTCCGAGCAGGATTGGGCCTGGGCGATCGATGTTTGCTTATGGGGTGTGATCAACGGTGTTCGTGCATTCGTACCGAGAATGCTCGCCTCTGCAGAGCCATGCCACGTGGTGAACACGGCGTCGATGGGCGGGCTTCTCAGCGCCCCATTCATCGGCCCGTACGCGGCGGCCAAGCACGGCGTCGTCGGCCTCTCGAAATCTTTGCGCGTCGAACTCGGCGGTACCAATGTCGGCGTAACAGTCGTGTGCCCCGGCCACGTACGCACCAACCTCGCGCGCACGATGCGACAGCAGCCCGACGGCCAACCACGCGTTGTCAGCACAGACCTCGACGACTTCCGGAATTTCCTCGAAACCGGAGAGCAGGACGAAAATGCCATGGATCCAGGCGACGTCGGGAAGCTCGTGGTGCACGCCATCAAGAGCAATCAATTCTGGCTACTGCCCAACGCGGCGCCTCAATTACCCATGGTGGAACAAGACTTCGAAGAGATGCGTGCCAGCAGCTCCTCGCTGGCCGCTGAATAGTGCACCGGCGTAACATGACTGGCAAAAGTAGTCCGGTGGTCAAGCTGGTGTTCTGCTGTCGGCGACGCGCTGAGCTGACAACGGAGGAATTTCAGACCTACTGGCGCAACAGCCATGCCGATCTGGTGCAATCGGTCCGCGCCGCGATCCCGACGATGACTCGTTATGTCCAGAACCACACCATCTTTGGCCCACTGACCGACGGTGTGCGCGGTAGTCGCGGCACCGGTGAACCCTACGACGGCGTCGCCGAGATCTGGATCGACTTCGACGCAACAGCCGAGGATCCCCAGGCGATGGCCACAGCGATGCAGCGGCTACTCGACGACGAGTTGACGTTCGTCGACATGCCGCGCTCGAGCGTCTTCATCGCCGAGGAACACGTCATCTTCTAGGTGATCGCTTGCTAGGTGATCGCTGCGTCGCCACTTTCGCCACACCATGCAGGATGATCGAGCGAAGGTGCTCGATGAGCGCGGCGCCATCCAGTGACGGATTGATCAGGGTGTGCAACATGACCGCGCCACGAATGGTATCCAATAATGCGCTCCCGTCGACGTCTGGCCGCACCACGCCTTCGGCCTTGCCGCGGTCAATCAACCGTACATACGCCGCCCTGATCGGTGCGATGTACTTGCTCTCGATCAGTTCAACAAGGTCGGGCCGGTTGTAGAGGTCCGCCGACAACCCGGGAAGGCCTGCCAGGTATGCCGGATCGGATTGAATCGCCACCATCGCCGCGATCAGATCGGTCAGCGAGTCCGCGAATGGCTTGTCATCATCGATCAACGGCCCGGGGTCATCCGTAGTGAAGATCGCGTCCTCCACAAGCGCAAACTTCGTGCCCCAGTTGTCGTAGACAAACGGTCGTGACACCCCGGCCACCCGCGCGACTTCCGATAACGTGACCTCGTCATAACCCTTGGCGATCAGCAGTTCCCGCGTAGCGGCCAGCGCTGCTTCGCGGCGCATCTCGTCCTTGGGGCGACCGCCGCGCGTGTTGCCCATCGTCGGCTCCTCCGGTGGTTCAGATGAGACCCTGCCTCGGGAGGAGCGGCGCGCCATCACGCTGCGACTCTACGCGGAGCGCGGGTGAGGATCAGGGTTCAGGGGTGTAGCCGAACGGCAGCAGGACGCTTTTGGTCTCGCAGTAGGCCTCGATGCCCTCGGGCCCGTTCTCGCGGCCGATACCCGAGTTCTTGTACCCGCCGAACGGGGCGCCAGGGTCATTGCCGTACATGTTGACCGCATAAGTACCGGTACGGATCTGCTTTGCGATCTCGATGGCCTTGTTGTTGTCGGTGGTCCACACACTGCCGGCCAGGCCGTACACCGAGTCGTTGGCGATGCGGATCGCGTCGTCCTCGGTGTCGTAAGGAATCACCGCCAGCACCGGGCCGAAGATTTCCTCCTGGGCGATCGTCATCGAGTTGTCGACATCGGCGAACACGGTGGGTTGCACGAACCAACCAGCTTCCAGACCTTGGGGTCGCCCCCCGCCGGTGACGATGCGCGCGCCTTCCTTAATACCTTTCTGGATGTAACCCTCGACCCGCTCGCGCTGCTTCTGGCTGATCAACGGGCCGATCGCGGTCGCCGGATCATCGGGCAGGCCGACCGGCATGGCCGACACCGCACCGGCGACCTTGTCGACGATTTCGTCGTAACGCGATCGCGGCGCCAGGATGCGGGTCTGCCCGATGCAGGCCTGACCGGCGTTCATCAACCCGGAAAAGATCAGCATGGGCAGAGTGGAGTCGATGTCGGCGTCCTCGAGGATGATGGCCGCCGACTTCCCCCCGAGCTCCAGGGTGCACGGCTTGAGCTTTTCGGCGGCGATCCTGCCGATCTCCTTGCCCACCGCCGACGATCCGGTGAAGGTGAACTTGTCCGGCTCCGGGTTCGATGTCAGCGCGCGGCCGGTCTCCGGCCCGCCGGGCACCACCGACAGCACGCCTTGGGGCAGGCCGGCTTCGGCGAACAGCTCGGCCAAGAGGTTGGCCGACAACGGCGTCTCGGCGGCCGGCTTGAGCACCACCGTGCAACCGGCCAGCAGCGCCGGGCCGAGCTTGTTGCAGGCCAGGAAGAACGGGACGTTCCACGCCACCACGGCCGCGACCACACCGATCGGCTCGCGCAAGACGAGGGTCTGGCCATAGATGCCGTCGCGCACCTCTTGCCAGGGGAACTTGTCGGCGGCGTTGGCGACGAACTGCAGTGCCGCTAACCCGGGACCGAACTGCAAAATGTCGATGATGGCGGCGGGCTGCCCGGTTTCCAGCGTGAGCAGGTGCTTGAACTCGTCGGCGCGTTCCTCAACCGCCGCGGCGACTTTGGCCAGCACCGCCTGACGTTCGGCCGGCGTCATCCGGCGCCACGGCCCCTCGTCGAAGGCTTTGCGGGCGGCCGCGCATGCGGCGTTGACATCGGCTTCGGCGGCCAGCGGAACCTGGCCGACCTTCTGGCCGGTGGCCGGCGAGAAGACCTCGATGACCTCGGAGGTCGACGGTGCGGTCCATACGCCACCGATGAAGAGCTTCGCGTAGTCGGTGCTCGATGTGGTGGATGTGTTGCTGGTCATGACACGCCTTCCGGTCACTTGATCAATGAATCCTGTCGTGGGACTTGGTTATCGGCACATCCGATGGCGGCGGCAAGGTCGGTGAGTTGCTCGACGGACTTCGGTCCGACCACCACCATGGTCACGCCGGACTGCTCCCACGTGGCGAGTTGTTCACGGACGTAGTCGATGTCGCCGACGATGGCGGCGTCGTCGACAAGTTCGTCCGGAATGGCTGCGGCGGCTTCATCTTTGCGTCCTGAACGGAACAGTTTGGTGATGTCGTCGACGACCTGTCCGTAGCCCATCCTCCGGTACAGATTGGCGTGAAAGTTGGTGTCCTCGGCGCCCATCCCGCCGAGGTAGAGAGCCAGGTAGGGTTTCATAACGGCCAGCGTGCCCGGGCGATCGTCGGTGACGACAACTTGTGCGGTGGCGCAGATCTCGAACTCGGCGCGGTTGCGTCGAGCGCTTGGGCGTGCGAAACCCTCGTCGAGCCATTCGTTGTACATCGGGGCCAATCGCGGGCTGTAGAAGATCGGCAGCCAGCCATCGGCGATCTCGGCAGCCAGCGCGACGTTCTTGGGCCCTTCTGCGCCCAGCATGATGGGGATGTCGGCGCGCAACGGATGGGTGATCGGCTTGAGTGCCTTGCCGAGTCTGCTGGTCCCATTACCAGACAGCGGCAACGGATAGTGTGGGCCGCTACTCGTGACCGGCGCCTGGCGTGCCCACACTTGGCGAACGATGTCGATGTATTCCCGAGTGCGTGCCAACGGCTTTGGGAAGGGCCGGCCGTACCATCCTTCAACGACCTGCGGACCCGACACCCCTAATCCGAGGATGTGCCGGCCGCCCGACAGGTGGTCGAGTGTCAGTGCAGCCATCGCGCACGCCGTTGGAGTGCGGGCAGACAGCTGGACCACCGACGTGCCCAACCGCAGCGTCGTGGTGTGTCTGCCCCACCACGCCAATGGCGTATAGGCATCAGAGCCCCACGCTTCGGCGGTGAATACGGCGTTGTACCCAGCATGTTCGGCGGCGGCGACCAATTCCGCGTCGTTTGATGGCGGTTGGGCGCCCCAGTACCCCAGCTGCAGACCGAGCTTCACCAACGCCTCCCCTATGATCCCACGACGTCGAGGTGCTTCACCGTGCGTTGAACCGTACGGGCATCGCGGTGATCCCGTTGATCCATCCGTGCCGCATTCGCGTTAGGGGGCCGGTTATTTCGATGTCGGGAAGGTAGTCGGCGATCATGTTGAACATGATCGTCAGCTGTTTGCGCGCCAGGTTTGCGCCGATGCAGTAATGCGGCCCGTTTCCGCCAAATCCCAAGTGCGGGTTGGGGTCACGCTGAATGCTGAACGTGAAGGGTTCGTCGAAGACGTCCTCGTCGTAGTTCGCCGAGCTGTAGAACAAACCCACGCGTTGACCCGCTTTGATCCGCACACCGCCGATTTCGGTATCCCGGCGCGCCGTGCGTTGGAAAACATGGACGGGGCTTGTCCAGCGGATGATCTCATCCGCGGTCGTTGCCGGGCGGGTGCGCTTGTAGAGCTCCCATTGCTCGGGATGGTTGAGCATCGCGACCATGCCCGCCGACGTCGCATTTCGGGTGGTCTCGTTGCCGGCAACCAGTAACAGCAGCATGAAGTAGCCGAACTCGATTTCAGTGAGTTCGTCACCGTCGTCGTCAGTGGCGACTAGGCGCGAAATAATGTCGTCGGCGGGATTCTTCTTGCGCTCTGCTGCGATCTCATACGAGTAGCACATCAGTTCCGTCATCGCCAGCATGGGATCCTCGACGCAGTCGGGATCTTCGGCCGCCATGATGACGTTCGACCAATGGAACAACCGCTCATGGTCGTCCTCCGGGAAGCCGACGAGATCGGCGATGGCCTTTAGCGGCAGCTGGTGAGCGACATCCTCGACGAAGTCACCCTCGAACTTCTCGGCCGCGGCGGTGACGATCTCGCGGGCGGCCGTGGTCAAACCGTCCTCTAGCTTGGCTACGCTGCGCGGCGTGAAGAGCCGCGAGATCAGCTTGCGCAGCCGCGTGTGCACTGGTGGGTCCGAATTGTGCATGAGGATTTTGGCTGTCTCCAACTGCTCGGCCGGTATGTCGTTGGCGTACCGCATCACGCAGCCGTTGAGATGCGACGACCACGTCTCGGGGTCGCGTGAAATCTCGCGAATGTGAGCATGTTTCGAGATCACCCAGTATCCGCCATCGCGGAATCCTCCGCCCTTGTCGGGATCCTGCGCGTTCCACCACACCGGCGAGGTCCGCCGCAGCCGCGCGAACTGCTCGATGGGCAGACCGCGAGCCAGCAGGCCGGGATCGGTGAAGTCGAACCCGGCGCCGAAGTCGAGGTCGGACTGCACTGCCGGTGATGTCGTCATGATCAGAGCTCCTGAGCCGTGCCGGCGCTCGGTACGCGTCTACGGGTGGGTGACAACCACACCTTGTCCGAGTTATCTTACATGACGTAAGGTAACCGTGGGAGACGGCGCAGCGCAACGATTGGGGACACGAAACTTGACCAACGATCCCCTGCACAGGCTTTTCGATCTCAAAGACCGCACGGCGATCATCACCGGCGGAACCCGCGGCATCGGCCTGGCCATCGCCGAGGCCCTGGTGGGCTGCGGCGCGAACGTTGCCGTCGCTAGCCGTAAGACTGAAGCGTGCGCCGCGGCGGCGGAAAAATTGCAATCCCTGGGGGGCGGCAAAGCGCTGGGGGTACCGACCCACCTGGGCGACATCGATGCGATCAATCGACTGGTCGCGGAAACTGCGCAGGAGTTCGGCGGCATCGACATCGTCGTCAACAATGCGGCCAATGCGTTGTCGCTGCCGCTGGGTGAAATCACTCCGGAAGCCTGGTCGAAATCGTTCTCGGTGAATCTGCAAGGCCCGGTATTCCTCGTCCAGGCGGCCCTGCCCTACCTACGCGAAAGCCGGCACGCCGCGATCCTCAACGTCGTCTCAGCGGGGGCCTTCATCTTCTCGCCCATGGTCTCGATGTACTCGGCGGCCAAGGCCGCCATGGTCTCCTTCACCCGATCTATGGCCGCCGAATTCGCCTCGCAGGGAATCCGCGTCAACGCCTTGGCCCCGGGATCGGTCGACACGGACATGGTTCGTGGCAACCCGCCGGAGTTCATCGAGGCGATGAAGGCCTCGGCGTTCATGGGCCGCATCGCCGATCCATCCGAAATGATCGGTCCCGCACTGCTACTGGTCTCCGACGCCGGCAGCTTCATCACCGGTCAAACCATCATCGCCGACGGCGGCATGGTGGCCCGCTAATCGCTCACCACAGAAAGGCCCGACATGACTGTTGACAGCGCAACGACGCGCGAGGCGAACAAGCAGACGTTACGGCGAGCGATGAGTGGCATCACCGCCCTCGACACCGACGCGATCCGGGCTGAACTGCACGACTCGGCGATACTGCAGCTGCCCTTCGAACCCGCGGTGCCCGACTGTGACCGCGACGGCTTCCTGCAGCTGCTGTCGATGATGTTCGTGATGTTCAAGCAGTTCACCATCACCATCGCCGACATTTACGACCTCGTCGATCCGAACATGCTCGTCGCGCGCTACCGAAGCGACGCCGAGGGCCGCGACAAACCGGTCAGCTACCAGAACGAGTACATCGGTGTCTTCCACTTCGTCGACGGAAAGATCGCGCTCTGGCTGGAATACGCCAACCCGGAGGCATCCCACGCCGCGATAGCAAAGTTCGCCGACGATGCGCCCGCGGTCACCGTATGAGCGCCGACCCAGCCACCGCGGCTATACGATCGGCCATTGACGTCGAGTACCTCGACGACGGCGCCATCGTCGTCGTCACCATCAACCGTCCCCACCGCCGAAATGCTCTGGACGCACAGACTTTGGCGGAGCTGCATCGGCTACTGGACAGTCTCAACGGAGATCCCGCCGCGCGGGCGGTGGTCATCACCGGCGCGGGCGACGCCTTCAGCGCCGGTGCTGACATCAAGGCCCAACCCGACGATCTGATCGACACCTCGGCCACGCCGCAAACCGCCCTGCAAGCCGCAGCCACCTCGAGGGTGGCGATCACGCTCTCCGCGCAGGAACTGATGGCCTCGGCGTTCGAGAAGATCCACCGGCTCCGACAGCCGGTGATCGCTGCGGTCAACGGCTTCGCCCTCGGCGGCGGGTTCGCGCTCGCATTGGCCTGCGACATCCGCTACGCGGCCACGCAGGCGACTTTCGGGGCGATATTCATCCGGCACGGTGTGTCGGCGTGCGACATGGGCACCAGTTATCACTTGCCGCGCCTTGTCGGTGCGTCGCGAGCGGCCGAGCTGATGCTCACCGGGCGGGTCTTCGATGCCGCCGAGGCCGCGACGATAGGCCTAGTCCTGGATGTCGTTGAGCGGAACGATCTGCTCGCCACTGCCGTGGCCAAGGCGCGCGAGATCGCCCACAATTCGCCGCTGGCGGTATGGATGACCAAGGAAACCATGTGGCAGACCGTCGATGCGCCGAGCCTGCGCCACGCCCTCGACATGGAAAACCGCACCCAGGTGATGTGCACCGCCAGCGGCGACCTCGCTCAATCCTTCGCCGCCTTCCGCGAAGATGGCACACCCAAGTGGACACCGCTGTAACGGAAACCTGAGATCACACAGCGACCTGTATCCACCGAAAGAGAGAGTTGTGGACTCCGCGACCAGCTTCAATCTGTCGACGCTGTTTAACGTAATAGCGCAGGCAATACCCGACCAGACGCTCATGATCTGGCGCCACAAACGCCTCACCTACCGCGACGTGAACTCTCGCGTCGACGGCCTAGCCCACTACCTGCGCTCACAAGGACTGGGCTGTCGGATCGAACGTGCCCATCTCGCGGGCCACGAATCCGGCCAGGATCATCTGGCCCTGTATCTGCGCAATGGCAACGAGTACCTCGAAGCCATGATCGGCAGCTACCGCGCCCGCGTGGCACCGTTCAACTGCAGCTTCCGCTATGTAGAGAGCGAACTCTACTATCTCCTCAACGACTCCCAGGCCGCAGCGCTGGTCTACAACGCCGAGTTCGCCCCGCGGGTGGCCGCAGTCCGCGATAGGCTCCCCACCCTCAAACACCTCATCCAGGTCGAGGACCAATCGGGAAATCCGTTGCTGCCCGGCGCCGTTGCTTATGAGTCCATCGTCGACACAGCGCCGGCGGCATCGCCGATGCCGGTCCCGACGGGTGACGACCTCTACATCCTCTACACCGGCGGCACCACTGGAATGCCAAAGGGTGTGCTGTGGCGTCAGCACGACATCTTCGTGTCGGCCATGGGTGGGCGGCCGCACAGCTTCACGGTGCCGTTCGCGTCCTATCACGACATCGTGGAACAAGCCTACAGCGCAACGGGATCCATGTCGTTTTTGTTGCTGCCCCCGTTAATGCATGGCGCCGCGCAGTGGATGGCATTTCAAGCGATCACTCTCGGCGGCCTTCTTGTGATCCCCGATCGTGTTGACCGACTACAGCCGGCGGAGGTGCTGCGGTTGGCCGAACGCGAAGGCGTGCGCTGCATTCCGGTCGTCGGCGATGCGATCGCCCGTCCCTTGGTGGCAGAGATACAGGCCGGTGACTATGACCTGTCCAACGTGCTATTGGTCACCAACGGCGGAGCAGCGCTGTCGCCTACCGTCCGCGACGCGTTGAAAGCGGCGCTACCGCACGCGGCGTTGATGGACGCCGTCGGGGCATCGGAGTCTGGAAGCCAGATGAGTCTCGTGATATCGGCAGACCATAACGACGAGGTGTCCGTGTTCACCCCGCAGCCTGATACCGCGGTGCTGGCTGAGGATCTCAGTGGGGTCCTAACCGGCGGCGCGGGCGGCGAAGGCTGGTTAGCCCGGCGAGATTACATTCCACTGGGTTACTTGGGCGACCGCGCCAAGACCGAGAAAACATTCCCGACGATCGACAGTGTTCGCTGGTCGGTCCCCGGCGACCGCGCTACAGCGCTGCCCGACGGCCGCATCGAGCTGCTGGGCCGGGATTCGGCGACGATCAACTCGGGCGGCGAGAAGATCTTCGCCGAGGAAGTCGAGCGGGCAGTTGCCTGTCATCCCGCTGTCTACGACGTCATCGTCGTGGGACGCCCATCGCAGCGATGGGGCAGTGAAGTCGTGGCAGTGGTTCAACTCGTCGACGGTGCAGAACCGACCGACACCGAGCTGCGTGAGGTCTGCGCGCAGCACCTAGCCGGCTACAAGATTCCGAAATCCTTTGTGCGGACACCAAAGGTCATGCGATCCCCAGCAGGAAAGGCGGATTACCGCTGGGCTAAACAGGTGGCCGTCCGTGACACCCACACCCACCACGACGACCGCGACACCGCCGCGGCACTTTGAGGAGCAACAAATGCCACCAATCATCAACTACGAGAACAAGACTGTCGTCGTCACCGGCGCGGCAACCGGAGTAGGCGCCGCGCTCGTCGACAGATTGCGAGCTGCCAACGCCGAGCACATAATCGCCCTTGATATCAAGCCCTGCAACGGGCCGGCAGATGAGGTCATCTCGGCTGACCTGTCCGATCCGGTCGCGATCGACGACGCAATTCATCGACTTCCCGACAGCATCGATGTCCTGTTCAACAACGCCGGTGTCGCGGCAACGCTACCCCTACGGGTTGTCATGGGCGTCAACGTGCTAGCACCGCGCCGGCTCATCGCAGGCCTGCACCAACGGATGCCCCCGGGCAGCGCGATCGTCAACACCGCATCGACCGCCGGCGGCGGATTCATGGAGCGAATGACGCAGATACTCGAATTGCTGGCTATCGACGACTGGCAACAGGCGCTGGACTGGGTCGAGGCACACCCAGGGCTGACCCAAAACGTCTACGGGTTCTCCAAAGAGTGTGCGCAGGTCCTTACCCTGCTGCAGGCTACGCCACTTGCGAAGCGCGGCATACGCATCAACAGCGTGTGCCCGGGGCTTATCGACACCCCATTGATCGCCGACTTCCAAACCTCCATGGGTACACCGATTCTCGACTGGATGACCAGTCAAAGCGGCGGACGAAAAGCCGCACCCGCCGAAATCGCCGATGCTTTGGTTTTTTTGGGCTCCGACGCCGCCAGCTACATCAACGGGACCAACCTGCTTATCGACAACGGTTTCTCAGCGGCCATCACCACCAACCAGATCGACTACTCGAGCATGCCCGCCGTCGACGCGCTGACCAACTCATCCGCCTGACCGCCCCGGCCTGCCCGACGTTGATGAACCCACACAACTCCAGCATCGAGATCGTCGCCGACGCACTGCACATGCCCGAGTGTCCGCGCTGGCACGACGAACAACTGTGGTTCTCCGACATCCGCGTCGATACCGTGCACCGCATCGACGACGGCCACGTCTCGGTCGTGCATCGCTTCCCCGACGGAGAGGAACCCGCCGGGCTGGGCTGGTTGCCGAACGGGGACCTGTTGGTGGCAGGCATGGCCAAACGGGTCATCTATCGGGTGTCCGGCGGGCGCGCCACCGTGCATGCCGACGTGAAACATGTCGCACCGCACCAGATCAACGACATGATCGTGACCTCTGACGGCACTGCGTTCGTTACCCAGCTCGGTTTCGATCTCGACGCGCCGCAGCCCACCCCGCAGCCGACTATGGTGATCCGCGTCGGCCTCGACGGCACCGTGAGCACGGCGGCCGACGATCTGACGGTGCCCAACGGCATCGCAGTCGATGCCGCCGAATGTAGCCTGGTAGTTGCCGAATCCGGGGCGGCGCGGCTGACCAGATTCGCCCTTCGCGACGGCGTGCTGTCTGACCGTATCCACGAATCACTGCCCGCCTCCGCCGCTGTCCCGTTCTGCGCGCCCGATGGGATATGCCTGGACGAACAGGGCGGCCGCTGGGTGGCAGATTCGATCAACAAGCGAATCATTCGGGTTCGTCACGGGGTCATCACCGATGAGCACCTACTCGGTCGGTACGCGCTGGCCTGCGTGCTCGGCGACCACGACCGCCGCAGCCTCTACGTCTGTGTCACCGACGCCTGGCACAAGTCTGAGACTTCTGAGCAGCCGACGGGGCGCATCCTGCGACTCCGGGTAACCGTTCCCGGCGCCGGGCGCCCCTAATTTCCCCGACCGCCCGGTCCAAAAGTGACGCTGGTTTCACGGTAAATCTGTCTCCAGCAACGTGATCGGCAATCCAGCGGCAGTCATCTCGGATTCGTCCAATTCGAAACCGTCACCGGTGCGGTGCTGCCGGAACCGGGTGAGCGCACCGTACCGGGCGGCCACCTCTTCGGCGGTCGCGATGTCGGCCACTCGAAGCACCACCGAGTAGACCCCGTCGCCGTGGGAAGTGAGGAACTCGGCCACCGCGCTGTTGCGTCCCGCCTCGGTGTCCAACGGGCTGATCAGCTCCACGCCGCCGGCCCAATCCAGCGTCACCTGCACACCCAACTCGCCCAGTTCGAAAGTGGCGAAGGTGAATCCAAGTTCGGAGAAGAACGCGGTGGCCGCATCGAGGCGCTCCGGGGCGACCGCGTAGACGACATGGTGCATTCTTGGCGTCGTCCTCATGACAGCCCCTCCGATGGTGGCACCCGCACATATCGGCCGCGACGGCACGCGTGATCCCATGAGCGTGGTAAATGGATCATAGAGCGGCGGTGAGCATTTCGGCGATATCCACGAACTTCATCCGGGGCCGGCCTGTTTCGGCGCCCCGCCTCGGCGCTATCGGTGCTGGCCAGGGAATCAGGATCGCTCAGCGGTACTCGACCGATATCGAGGGCGATGTCTCCGTTCCCGATGATCACTGCGCGGGATCCCGAGAGGTCAATGTCCTGCGACCGGTGGTCGGGCTGACCGTTGTACCAGCCGACGAGGATTCCATCCATACCGAACGTGCCCCCGCTCGCCGGCGAAGGCGGCTTCGACCGGACCGTCAAGCACCACGGCGGTGTCGACCTCGCCTGCGAGACCGGATCGAGCCGAGATGATGCGGTGAGCGGCTCGGTGTCCCATCTGACGGAATGCGAGCGCGGCTGCGAGGCCCGCGATCACACCACCAGCGATGACCCCCTTCCATCCGATACCGCGCGCGGAGCCGTCGTACCTTCTGAGGCTGGCCGGGGCACTACCGCGGCGCGTAACGACGCGCATCCCTCAGGGTTGCGAACGGATATCAACTGTCCTTGCACCGGCGAAGTATCAGAGACCCCGTGGTACGAATTGAGCGTGAAAAACATTGCTCGCGTTGCAGTATCGACATTTATCATTTCCACAGGACTAGGGTTCGCCGGTTTGGGAGCGGCGACCGTTGCTCAGGCTCAACCCGGTCCGTTCCCGCAGTGGTGTCCTGGCGACTTTTGGGACCCAGGGTGGGGCGGCAACCCGGACGGATTCCATTGCCACGATGGTGGTCCCGGCTTCCGCCAAGGCCCCGGTGGCCCTGGCGGCTGGAACCACGACGATGGACGCGGCTGGCGTTAAACACGGAGGAGTCGGGGGTGGGAGTAAGTCATTTAGACTCCGCGCTAAACGGACATGCTTGGTAGCAATAGCATTGCCCGACGAGAACTTCCACCGGTGGTGGGCGTATCACCAAGTGGCCCACGAGACGTTCGGCGCCAAACAGCATCGGCACCCGGTGGCCGGCTATCTCACCTTGGGCTCGCAAATCCTTTCCTGTTGTGGACGATCCCGATCAATTTCTCTTGATCATGACCGCCGAGCCGGGCTCAACATCGCACCAAGGACTCCGCTTCCTGGCCTCCTGGGCAACTACGCAGCGCGACCCGGCCATGGGTCGTGAGCCTGTGGATCGTGAGAAAGGTTTGCGTCCGCGCTAGAACCGCCGAGCTGCGCTACATGCGATGGGGGGCAAAGGAATTGCCCCTGGTTACCCACCCACATCAGTGCAAGCGTGGAAGCAGGCATTCACCCTCAGCCCTCCACGCTTGGAGGTACACGAGCAGGGGCGATCAGGGAATGCCCTGACACGGATCATCCGTACGTCGAGTGACAAGAGGAGGACAGCAGATAAAAGCACCGGATCGAGGCGCTGGCACCGTCGTCGCCGCCAATTTCGGCGCGTCGACATTCAAGTTGTATGTCGCTGCATGTCCTAGGCGCCGGATGCGACCTCGTCCTCGTCCTCGTCCTCGTCGTAAAGTTGTCGCGGTGATAACCGTGCCGGGCGGCGCGGCGGGGTCTGGTCGAAGAAGTGGCCCCACGTGGCGCGGGCGGCGGCGAACGCCGCGTCAGCGTCATCGACGTTCTGGAACGCCTGAGTTTGGGTTATGGCAACGAGTGCGTCAGCCAGACTCAGCGTGCTGACATTGTGGCGTTTCGCAGTCTGCACGATCTCGACGAACGCCTGGTTGAGGGTGCAGCCCCGCAGCGCGATAAGCACGCCTTCAGCAGTGTCGAGGATCCGCGCGCCGGCGCGGCGCGGATCGGGCAACCGGTCCGAGATGTTCATTCGCACTCACCTCCTAGGCACCATCTACTAGCGAATGCACGCTAGATAACTTATGGTGTGGGACAGATATTTCTTCACGATAGGTGCTCGGTCAGTCGATGTCGCCGTCGCGTTGGTCGTCGGGCAACGGCACCGTGATGGCTTGGTCGATCACGTCGACGGTGTTGGCGTCTGTCTGTAATCGGTCCTCGACGTGCTCGGGGTCTAGCCCCGCGTCTTCGTCGCCGAAGGCGGCGGGTTGTTGTTGCTCTACCGCGTCGGCGACGGGCACGTCGTCGGCCAGCGGGTTGTCCTCGGGGTTGATCGTCATCGGCTCCCAGTCCTCCTTCCGGCAGTCGGCTCCGTGGATTGCAGTCGTGCGTTCTCGGACTTGAGCTGGCTGTTGTCGGACTCGAGTTCGGTATTGCGATGTTCCAGGTGCAAGATTTGAAGGATTCCGGCGATGTTGACCCCGGCACTGACGAGCTCGCCTATGCGGGCCAGACGATCCAGATCGTCATCGCTGTAGCGGCGGGTGCCGCCGTCGGTGCGCGCCGGAGTGAGCAACCCCCGCCGCTCGTAGAGCCGCAAAGTCTGCGGATCGACGCCGCTCAACTCCGAGGCCACCGAGATGCCGTACACACCGCGCGCAGCCCGCGACACTGGATTGTCAGGCACAGGCATCCTCCCATTCACCACAAAATTGTTCTTGCATCAACCTAGCACTAGTGCTATAAGAAAAGCTATGGCAGATCACACAGATGATCTGCGAGGACGATTGGGTTGGAGGTAGAGATGATGTTGATGCGCACCGATCCGTTTCGCGACCTCGATCGCCTCGCCCAGCAGGTGCTAGGCACCGCTGCACGGCCGGCGATAATGCCGATGGATGCCTGGCGTGACGGTGATCGGTTCATCGTCGAGTTCGATCTGCCCGGGGTGGACGAGGATTCCCTGGACCTCGACGTCGAGCGCGATGTGCTCACCGTGCACGCCAAACGGGCCGACGTGGATCCCGGCCGAGAGATGCTAGCGGCCGAGCGGCCCCGCGGGGTGTTCAGCCGGCAACTGTTCTTGGGCGAAAACCTCGACACCGACGCGATCGAGGCCAGCTATGGCGGCGGGGTGTTGCGGCTGACCATCCCGGTGGCCGAGAAAGCCAAACCCCGCCGCATCCAGATCAGCAGCGATAACGAGAAGACGGCAATCAACGCCTGACTACCGCCAGGCTCAATGACCGGCGGGCCGGGGCGCAGCGTCCGCGCAAAGGGGGTGAGTGAGATGGCAACCGACACCCAGACGGCAACTGCTTTGCTCGATGAGGCGACGGCGATCGTGGAGGCCGAATGGATGCGCCTACAGCAGGAAGAAGAGGACCTCTGGTGTGAGGTCGCCGACCTGTTCGCCGCGATGCCGGCGCCCCGGCCCCGCCCGCCCCGTACCGGAGTCATCATCCAGCGCCCGCGGCCGGGCCAACCGCTGCCCGCCAATCGACGGCGCTGGCCCCCGCGAGGCTGGCCACCACGAAAGATCTGGGCTAGCCAGCGTTCTCCTCCGTGAGATCGGGTGTTTGCCTGAAAGGCACTGTCGGACAAGGGAGGTGATGCCCCCAAGCGATGACCACCAGCAGTCAACCACTCGCGTGCCGCCCACAGTGATCACATATGTCGCATGACCGCGCCCGACGCAGCATCCCAGAGCGGCTGCGCGCGCACCGCCACTAGTGGTGGCACCTCGCAAATGGGCTGTGCGCGATGTCGTTGCAGCGCCCGGGTGATCCGCCGGTGAATCCCTCACCCTCCTGGCGGTCACCCGGGCGTTCCTCCTCAGTGCATCACGGTAGCCGTCACCAGCGCGGCACGGCCCCCGACGAGGTGCCCCCGAGCGCCCAGCAGAGCACAGACGTCACATAGACCTCCCCGGCAGTGATTCCCGGTTCGCCCAGCGTGGCCCGGGAGTCACTGCACCTCATTCCTGCCTGGAGGTGACCAGCGATGGTGCGCGTCAATCCCGATCCCTACCTGGTGCTGGGCGTGGCGCCAACCGCAACCCAGGCCGAGATCACCCACGCCTACCGCACCCACCTGCGCGCCCACCATCCCGACACACGCCCGGCACGATCGGCGCACACCGCCGACGAACACCTCCGGCAGGTACTGGCCGCCTATGCCCTGCTGCGCGACCCTGCCCGCCGGGCCGACTACGACCGCCTAAACACCCAAACCGCCGACACGCAACCGCACACCCCAACCGTGTCGACACCACCTGACCATCCCCTCGCAGGTCCAGTCCAGATCCCGATCACCTACCGCCGCCACAACATCCGCACAACCCCCGTCCCACCGCCACCGTTGCAGGCCGGACCGGTCCGCCGCCACCGATAGCCGCGATCGTGTAGAACACCCGGCGAAACGCAGCTGCGCGGCGGAACGGCGGCGGCGGTTCGCTGACCTGCGTCGACGGGCAGTGTCGCACGCGATGTTCACACCAATTTGTCTCACTTTCGTCTCCATTTTTTTTCGAGACCCACGGAGTCGGCCTCGCTTCAGTAATCAGCGGCCATAGGTGGTGCATCAGCGATCCGCGGGCAATCCGTCACTGTGACGCCCGCACTCCCGGGCGCCATGGACTGGCCGTCTCATGATCACACTGAGGGCGCGCCCATACCCCGACTTATGTCATCGAAACCCCGTTATCGTTATCACGTTGTGGTCATCGCTGCCGAATTCTTTCAGCACTCTTTTCATCCCGTCGTAGTAGTCTTTATCACGAATCGCCTGACATTTGTTTTCGTCCTTGCTGCCCTTATCGTCCTCAATAATGCAATCCTGATAGCGTCCGAACAAAGCCCGGATGATTTCCCCGTCTTCCGGGCTTGGATTGGCTTCGATGGCGCTGTCAAGCGCGGTCTTTGCGGCTAATCTGTCGGGCTCTAACTCCTCCCCCATATTGAGGTCTGGTCCGAGGGCGCGCGCTTGGGCCCAATGGCACGCCGAGCAAGGAATTCCATGACTCTCGGCCTCACGAGCCGCTTGGCGAAATGCGCGATAGGATTCGCGGTTATTAAAAGCGAAGAAGAACCGCAGACCCTGATCAAAATAGTTCTGCGCCCACGGCAGGTGCCAATGCGCGCTTCCGATGTAGGGATGCAACGGTGGCGCAGGATCATTCTTGGCCAGGTAAAACAACGGGCAGGCCTCAGTCGGTGAGACCAGCATCCCACCGCTTCGGCGAAGATCCGCCCACCACAGAAAATCATCCGGGTTGAGCTGCGACTGGAGCTGGGTATTAAGGACGATTAAGGGCGGTGGTCGAGTTTCCGCCGAGTAGGTCGCCAGCCAGGATAACGACTAGCGTGGCAACCAATATCGCGACTGGAACCCAAGCTCGAAACGCTCGTGGATGCCGCTGCTCCCACCACACCGCCGCCGAGCCGCCCACCATGACGGGCAGTTGGTGTGAATCCACCATCGCCACCATCACCGGCGCGCACAGCAAGGCACAGCGCGGCCAGGCCCGCGCGGCGGTTTGCGCCGCGGTGGTGATCGCGCGGAATCCCGACGGAGCGATCACCGAGATCCGCAGACACCTCTGTAATGCGCGGGTTCGCCAGAGCGAGCGCGTCGAAACGATGGCCACTCCCAGCCACACGACCGCCCACCACATCGGGGACGGACGCACGAGAAGGAAAATGATTCTGGCCGCCCAGCCGAAGCCGATCCACAGCGCCGAAGTCACTGTGATGAATGCCGCGACGCTGCTTACTTGCCAGCGCCGGAACGTCGCCGTGGCGATGGCGGCGACGACGCCCGCATACAGTGGCCACATCATCGCGACGATCATCAACGCCCAGTGCCCTGTCCACGCGGCCGGGTCCCCGTGCGGACCGTGCTGGCCGGTGTGGGCAGGCATGCCGGGCATATCGGGAATCGATGGCGTGTGGCTGGCGGTCGCGAAATCGTTGACGTGCAGCATGATCAACGCGATCCAAGCGACGGCGGCCGCAGCGCTCATCCACCAGCCAGGGTGGGTGCGTCGCAGCTGGCTTCGACTCAGCCGCCGGCGGGCGGCGGCCGCGAAAGCCGCCGAGGTGCTCACCGCAGCCGGTAGATCGTGATCTGGCCAATCACCAGGCCTGGCGGTGCCGTGGCCGGGTCGGCGGCCGGTGTTCGGGGGCGAACGCGGACCAGCAGTTCGTTGCCGTCCCAGCCGTCTTCGATCAACTGCGGAATCAGCGAGGTGGCGTCGACGGTATAGTTGCGTTCTTCTTCAGGGCGGCTCCCATTGAGGCCGAACGTCGAGAACGTGTCTACGGGGTGTGTCGGGCGGCCGGGTCCGGCTGCAGCTTCGACAACGTAGCGGCTGTGGCATAGCTCGGGCGCGCGCACTCCCATCAGCGCGATGATCAACCCGTCTGTGCCGCTGAAATCTGAGTCTAGCAAATTGGGGCCGGCGAAACTGCGCCCGGACAAAGACATCTGGCGCGGATCGAACACCAGGCTGGTCTCGGCCCCCTCTTCTCCGACACGGGTTGTCTGTCCAGTTCCTGCCACCGGATCCCACTGTTGAGGCGGCGGCGTGGTCTCGTCATCCACCAAGTTCATCACCGCCCCTCGGCTCTGCTGCCACTTGTTCATCGGGCTCGCCTGTCGTGCCCGCTGCCGGTTTTTCATCACGATCGCCGCGATCTTGGCGGGCAACGTTATCGACTCGTATTCGTAGTTCATCGCCGCGCCGGTCGTGTGCTTTACGTCATCGACGGAATACACCGCGAGCGCACCAGTATCGCCAAACACGAACCGGGCGTTGCCCCATTCGGCTTTCAGCTGGGCAGAAATCCCGCCCTGATCGAACAGGTCAACCGAGCCCGCCAGGTTTCGCCAGACTTCCCAGAGCCGATCGATGTTCGCGTGGTGCAGCCAGAAGATGGGATCGCGGGACGAGATCTCGACTACGCCCATCAGCCCTGGCCTCGTTGACGGCGGCGGCTCGCCGCCGATTGCATCGTGAACCATGTCGTGGGGTTGCTGTTCCAAGTATCCCCCAGTCCGCAGCGGACCGTCGACTCCGCCGAACCCGGTCTTCGGCGCGTCTCGGAAGAAGAAGCGTTCCGTCATCGCCTTGGTGATGTCCACCGCGTCGGCGTCGGGGTGGCCTGGGCGTTCGGTGTCGTCGACGAACAGTGGGTTGGCGACCTTCACGCCGTTGACGGTGCGGTGGTCAACGCGAAACTCCCACGGCAGTTCCCTCGTCTCAGGTCGTTCCGGGTCGCTGTAGTCCCAGTAGGGCAGCGCCCACGCCGGGTCGCCGATCACCGACTGGATCATCGTCTCGAACCACACAAGATAGGCGCGGTGCCACACCAGGAAGTACCGGTCGTGGTGGGCGCATTGATTCCACAGCGGCTTCATCGGCGCCGTGCCCTTCAGCACGCCGTGAGTGTTTGCCGCCCATAACCACGAGTCGACAGTCAAGGGCCTGTCGGGCTTGGTGTCCCGGTTCGCCTTCCCGCCGCGATCCATCAGCGCCTTCACACCGCGCGCATACGCATCAAGCACGGGGTCCCAAGCCTGAGTCCGGGCGTCTTTCTCGCACCCCACGGATATGTTCCACACATCGACACGGCGACGAATCCCTGACACCTCAGCACCCTCCATGAGAACGTTCGCTCACCCGCTGGTTATCGAAGATGGCTACCCGGTTAGAGCGGGCCTCCGATATCAAGTCCTTGCGATCAACGCAACGCGTGAACACATTCCAACAATTGGGCATACATCTCCCTAGGACTTCAGGTTTCGACCACAGCGACGCCACCGGGTTGATGGTTTCTATTACAAGTGTGAAGGCGCGAGGGTGCTCGCGTCGGGCGTTGAGCGAAAACGACCGGACATCTTGAGGCGCTTCACGCGGCTCCGAAGAACCGGGCGCGCCAGCCTCCGATCGGGTTACGTGGGTCGGCTATTGCCGCCAGTCACAAGATTCGCTATCAATCAGGCGCGGCTTCAGCCCGCCGTGCCTCGATGTCGACAAATACTTTCGAGATCGTCTCACGTTTAGCATTCGGGATTTATGATCTTGCCAACCGGACAGATCGTCACGGCGTCACATGCGCCGCCAAATCACCCCGGCAACCGCTTTCAGACGGCAGGGGAGGACACATGACCACCGCGAAAAATCCACCAAAGAAACGTTCATCAGCAGCCGCGAAAAGCCCGGACAGGCCTCCGCCCCCCAGCGAAAACGGGCACGCGTTGTCCGTGATGACGAACAAAGGAGCCCGCGAGCTGCTCTGGCATTATCGGCTCGGCCAATCCTCGGTTTTCATCATCGGCGCCTTCGATAAAGGCATAACAATCTTTAGCCAACAAGTGCGGGCGCTGAATTTAGCGTGGGCGCTTATCGAAGGCGACGAAATATATCTCGATACGGACAGTTCTACGGGAGATCTAGACGAGTCCCGCAAGCAGATTGCGATCGTCGGTGCCGGCTTCGCGGGTCTGACCGCGGCGGCCGGGCTACTTAAGAAAAGGGTGAACGCCGATATCACCATATTCGAGCAGCGAGATACCGTTCTACCGTTGCAACAAGGTTGCGATACGCGCTGGTTACACCCGCACATTTACGACTGGCCCAACTCCGGCAGCGAAGCCTCTAGCGCCGCGCTACCGGTCTTGAACTGGACAGCCAACCGGGCATCAGATGTGGTCGTTCAGATCCTCAAGGAATGGCACGACATCGTCGAAGACCCTGCACCTCAACCTCGCGGCACCACATCCGAGCCGCCCAAGATCACGATGTACTGCAACAGCCGGTACATCCGAGTAGCCGAGATCGATGACTCCACCAAGCTGACGATCGAGTGGCTCGCCGAAGCGCGGAGTCCGCACAACCCGGCTGTGCCGGCCGACGAGCAGCCCGCCCAGACAGGGTCCGACCAAAGATTTGACATCGTCATCCTCGCGATCGGCTTCGGCCTGGAAACGCTGACACGAAACTCCTACTGGCGCAACGAGACGTTGGCGCAACCACACCTTGGACAAGCGCGGCGCACATACATCGTTTCAGGCGCGGGCGATGGAGCTTTGATCGATCTGTGCAGGTTATGTGTCGCTAATTTTCGTCAGGATCGCATCCTCGCAGAGCTTTTCGCCGACCGTCCCGCACTGGTAGCTCGTTTGCGCTCCATTAATCACTCACGCACCGATGGACTCCGCGGCATAAGTACTCTCTGGCAGGACCCAACACTCGGCGCGGACAAAGCTGAGGTGCTCGACCGGTTGCGTCGTCGCCTCCGGCAGGACACCACCGTGCTTCTGCGCGCGCTTGAAACACGGTTCTCCAGGCTATGCGACAACAAGCCGGTCTCTTTCCAGAACCGACTTTTGGCCTACCTACTTTACCGATGCGGCGCATTCACGTTGGTCTGCGGGAAGGTAGACAACAGCGACATCGATCAACTTTGTCAAGAATACGGGGTGCCCGCTGAGCGCGTCATCATTCGACACGGGACCCAGAAGAAAGAGGGCTTCGATAACCTCCTTCCCACAAATCTTAGCGACGAAGTCGCGGAATACATCAAAAGCCCGTCCCGCCGGCATGAACAACAGGATGTGCCCGCTTGGTTGGGCGGCTATTTCAACATGCCCGGAATTCGCCAAACTCGAGATTCGCGATACGAGCCCAGCAAGGAAATGCTGAGCTCGTGGCGACGAGAATATCTGCCCAGTCCTACCGAGGCGGTGGCGGTCGCGTTCTGCTCAGCAGTCGCCGGGTTCCTCACCGCGGCCATGCAGCCACGGCCGTCATCACGCTTGCGCGTCACTCTGCATCGCCGCCTGGTCTCCGGCGATGAAATCGTCCTTCAGCAATGCTGCGCCTACCAGGGCATCCACGTAGACGAGCCCGAGCATGCCGATCCTGGAGCAGCCGGCCGCGTTTTCTCCAGTATCACCGGTACCATCGGTACCGCCTTCACGCTTGGCCGCGTCGTCCACACCAGATCCGGCGCGACAAAAGAAGCGCTACACGAAGACATGAACACGACCAACCTCAACGACCTGGCACGGGAGATGTCGCGCGAAGTTGCGTCCCTGGCCTCCATTCCCCTTCTAGTCGACGCCGCGAAAACGCCCACCGACAAACCGCTGGTGATCGCGGTCCTCTACGTAGACAGCTACGACGCCGACGCATTCATCGGCGAAACGTTGAACCGGCTTGTCGCGATGTGCAGGAAATTCCTCGAGTCGCTACCCGAGGTCGCCCACACCGCCGCTGGCAGCATCGCCAACACTGATTTCTGGACACACAGCGAGTTGCACCAAATAGCTCCGACCGACGTCAACAAGCAGCCATGGAAAGCATTACAGATAGCTGACATTGAAGCGCCCCGCACTGCCCGGCCGCGCTACCTCAACTTCGACTTCTCCGAATTCACCCCTGTGGAGGAGCTGAACGTAGCCGCCGAGGACAGTACCGATGACGGAAACCGTCACAGCGCAGGCAACAACGGCGCTGATGCGCGTCCTGCACCGTCAAGACCGCAGACTCTGACATGAGCACGCAGAGCCAACCAATTGGTGTCGACCAAGGTGAACGCATCGCGATCGTCGGAGGCGGAATCACCGGCCTATTCTGCGCATACGTACTCGCTAAGAATGGCTGCCAGGTCGAGGTGTTCGAGTCGTCGGACCAATTCGGAGGGCGTATCCGCTCGTTCCTCCTCAAACGAGACCTGCTGAACGAACGCGAGAAGTCCAACGAGCACACCGGAGGGGACCCTAAACCCGTCAAAGACGCTGCCGGGATTGAGGACTTCGACGTGGACGCCGGCGAGCTCACGGGTCTAGAGTTCTGCGCCGAATTCGGGCCCATGCGAGTTGAGTTGGACGTTCAGGTGATGCTGAAGTTCCTGTTGGATCATCTAGGTATTGGCGAGTACCCGAATGACACAACGGAAGATCCCTTTGCGGCCGCTCACCGCGAACCGTTTCCGTCATTCTCATCACCGACGTCCGCTGACGACCCCCTGTATCAGCTACGACCAGACGAGGAAGGAAAGAACCCCCTAGAACTGATGAACCTCGCGATGTGCCGAACCATTGTCCACACAGACATCAACTCAGATGAGGTGTCCGAGAGCGATAAACAGAAATACTCTGATTACGACTTCAAACGAGATCAGCTGATCACTGACTTGAGGAATGCCGCCGCAGTCCAGGAGCCGACCGGCCCCGTCTTCGAGAGATGGGCCAGGACTCTGCGCGAGGACGATTACTGGGTGATCCAGTGTTACGGATTTATCACGATCGACGATGTCGATCATCCTGTGCGAATCCCGTTGTACAGCATGGGGTTTTGGAATCTCATGTCAACCTATTTGAGTCACAACGCGTTAACGAAGGTCCGAGACCTTGGAACCTTCTACCACCTGCTGCAAGAAAATCCCAACGCCGCCGACTGGCTGGTATGGCAGCTACGACAGCTATCGATAACCGGTCAGCTCAAAGGCATCTACGGCGGCATGCAGGCCATCACCAAAAACCTTCTGAGAAAGATGGGCTACCCCATCGCGGCCGGCAGCCCACCAGCAGAAAGTGTGACGTGCAAAGTCGATGGGCCCCATGGAGCGGTCTCGATTCCGATGCACCTCGGGGCACACGTCGACAAGATCTGCCACGATGGCACCGGGCTGTCCCTAGAGCTTAAACAGAACCCTCACCCAAGTCGGGGCACCCAATACACCAGGGTCATTCTGGCGCTGCCGAAGGCGCCCGCGCAGGAGCTAGTCGCGGCGAGCCCAGACCTCAAGAAAGCCCACAACGCCCGCGGAGACAAGGCAGGGCTGCCGACAATGCTCGACGCGTCGTTCGGATTCCCAATGGTCAAAGCATTTTTCGTGATCCGAGACCGCTGGTGGGAAGAGACTAAACGTGCCAACTGGTTCGCCACGCGCTTTCCCACCCGCGAGGTCCACTACTGGAAAAGTCGCGACCCACGAAGCCGGCGCGGCATGGTCATGCTCTACACCGATCGACCCGCGTCTTCATTTTGGGCTAACTACGTTCCCGCAGGATGGCAGAACGACGTTGAAGAGCTCTGCCCGAAACCAACCGGTGACAACGAATCCCGCAAAGTCCTTCGCGCCCGACTCAAACAGCGCCTAGTGCAATACATTAACGAAAACCATGTTCCTGACATAACTGCCGAGGACATCATCTGGTGCGGCATCATGGATTGGGGACGTCTCCCCTACGGGGCCGGGAACCACGCCTGGCGCCCGGAACGCAAATTCTGGGAGACCATGGCAGACCTCGCCGATATCGCTATTGAAACTGATCGAGGCGCCAAACTACCCGTACACATATGCGGGGAGGCCTTCTCCGACTACCACGGCTTTATTGAAGGATCACTGCGTTCCGCGACCTACACGCTGACACGAATCCTTCGAAGCCACCAAACCCTCACCACTGCTGAGGTTCTCAAAAATATCTTCCTCGTTCTGGATGTGGATAAACCTAAGCTGGACGCGGCACTCGACGGCCCACCAAACGATCAAGCGAAAGAAGTTCAGACGCAAACAAACATTGTAAAGACGCGCGAACAAGACTATCTCGAAGACCTCAAATCGTGGGTCAACAACCTTGACGACAGTCGACAGCACAAGCCACCCGCCGACGACGGGTCCGAGTAATTGAAGTCACCGCTGATTGCGCCGTGCCCGCCGGGCGTGCACGATGGCAAAGCACGCTAACACCGACAGCGCCGGTTCCGCCAATGTTGTTGCGGTGCACAAGGTTCGCAGCTAGTGGTGAAATGCCACAGGTCGGGTGGCGACCGGCTCGCGACCCCCACGCCCCGTCCTGCTTGGACATGGCCGCTATAGCGAATTGAGGAGGAACAGCTAATGGATGATGCGCGCCGTCCCCTGACGCAGAGAATCGGCATTCTGGTCTTCAACGATTTCGAGCCGATCGACGTCTTCGGTTTCGCCGAAGCCTTCGCTATCGCACGCTTCCTCGGACAGAGCTACGCGGCGCCACCACCGTACCCGTTCGAAACCGTGCTGATCGCCCAGCAACTCACACCCGTGAAGAGTTTCAACGGCCCATCGGTCATGCCCGACTGGGACTTCGCGCGAGCGCTCAGCGAGTCGCTCGATGTCCTGATGGTGCCCGGCGGCCGGGGAGTCTGGTCGCTACTCGATGACAACGCGGATCCCAAAGCCGTCGACACGCTTGACACACTCCTCGACTGGATAAAGAAGATGGACGCGAAAACGCCGATCATGGCCTCGGTGTGCACCGGCGCCGCGGTGCTGGCTACGTGTGGTCTCCTGGACGGTCGGCCCGCCGCTACCAACCACAACTCGTTCGCGTGGGTGGCGCAACACGGCCCGCAGGTGCTGTGGGACAACGTCGCCCGATGGGTCGACGACAGCGAGTATGTTTCCGCTGCCGGCGTCTCAGCCGGCACCGATCTCGGCTTTCATCTCGTTTCACGGTTGGCTGGGCGAGCGGTCGCCGAGATCGCGGCCATCTCGGCCGAATACGACTGGCACCGCGACCCCAATCAACCCATCACATATCCACCACAAGCCGATGTCTGATCGAGCCCGGTTCCGGCTTTTCTATTATTCCGGCGATCAGGCCCGGTATGGCTCGCGCCGTCCAGCTACATGTCGGGGCGTCTGGGATGCGCTCATCGCCGTGACCCACGAATAACGAGACATGATTGATCCTGAAAACATGATTCATTGCTGAGCGGTCCTGAGTAACAACCTTCGCCTGCCTGCTGTCGATGATGATGCGAGGCGGGCGGCGGCGGATTGCGCCTTTGCTTCGGCAACAACTACACCTAGACTGCCCTGCAGCAACCCTAGCGCGCCATGTTGGCGAACCGCGACAGGTGCAGCTGATGAGCCACAGTGACCGTCTTGGTTGGGCCGTTGCGGTGCTTGGCCAGAATCAAGTCGGCCTCGCCGCCACGCGGGTCGTCGCGCTCGAAGGCATCGGGCCGGTTCAGCAGGATGACCAGGTCCGCATCTTGCTCGAGCGATCCCGACTCGCGAAGGTCAGCCAGCATCGGCTTCTTGTCGGTGCGCTGCTCGGGCCCGCGGTTGAGCTGGCTGATCGCGATCACCGGGACTTCGAGCTCCTTGGCCAAAAGCTTGAGGTGCCTTGAGAATTCGGACACCTCTATCTGCCGCGACTCGACTTTTTTCCCAGACGTCATCAGCTGCAGGTAGTCCACGACGATTAACCGCAAATCGGCCCGCTGCCGCAGCCGGCGCGCTTTGGCGCGGATCTCCATCATCGTCAGGTTCGGCGAGTCGTCGATATACAGTGGCGCCTCGCTGATTTCGCTCATCCGCCGCGCCAGCCGGGTCCAGTCGTCGTCGCTCATCCGGCCCGAGCGCATGTCGGAGAGCTTGATCTTCGCTTCGGCCGACAACAGCCGCATCACGATCTCGGACTTGCTCATCTCCAGCGAGAAGATGACGCTGGCCATCCGGTTCTTGATCGAGCAGGAGCGCATGAAATCCAGGCCGAGCGTCGAGTTGTGTGTCGGGATCATCCCGCGGCCGGCAAGGTAGAGGTGTGCAGGGTTGTCCACCTGCACGCAGCGCACAGGGACGCACGGAACCGGGCGCACCGCGTCCACTTGCAGCACCGGAGCCATCAAGGTGGTTGCGCCCGGGCGCTCCCCGTAGCGCACGATGGATCCCGCCGCGGCGATGGTGTCCAGGCCGGCCCGCAACAGACCCGTGGTGCGGACTCCATAACCTGTCGGCCACTGGTGGTCGGCATCGGCAACGATGACCGTGCCGTCGGAGAACTCCACTTCGTAGCACGGCCGGCCCAACATGACGTCCGTCGCGGCCACCACACGCGTCGGTCGCCCGTCGGCGCCCAGCAACAGATCGCCGACGGCGACGTCGCCCATCCTCGTCCAGCCATGGGGTGTCGGCAGCGGCGTAT
>Ga0335075_10001751_pt1 | contig 35417 bp, 27 predicted proteins | sample Lox_Sample_24_FD_206723 | JGI IMG/M metagenome (GOLD analysis project Ga0335075, IMG submission 206723) | Soil microbial communities from Loxahatchee National Wildlife Refuge, Florida, United States - Lox_Sample_2.4 | ecosystem: Environmental > Terrestrial > Soil > Wetlands | place: USA...
GCTGGCGCGTGTGGCGCGACGCCGCCGACCCGGGGCGCGTGCTCGAGCAGTTCGTGGTCGGCTCCTGGGAGGAACACCTCCGCCAGCACGAACGTGTCAGCGTCCGCGATGAGCAGCGCCTCCAAGACGTCACCGCCATGACCGACCCCAGCCGCCCCCCGACGGTCACCCACTGGCTGGCGCCCTGAAGCCGTACCCGCCTCCCATGGCCCGCACGAACACGAATGCAGGTCTCGACCCGCGCGTCGCGACGCCCCTGCACGTCGCCAGCCGGATGGCTTGACAAAAGGAACGGCTTGTGGGAGATCAGGCCGCCGTCTCGGTCCAGATGCCGAGGAGATTGCCCTCAGGATCACGGAAGGTCGCGACTTGCAGCGTGCCCTCGGGACGAGGCTCACCCGCGATGACTCCCCCGCTGTTGGTGATGAGCGCAACGGTGTGACCGACGTCGTCAACGTAGACGTACGGGATGATTCCGGGCTTTCGGGGCGGCTCGCCGACGATGAAGTGCCCGATCACATGGCCGCTCGCGTCCGCGAACGCGGGCTCATCACTGTCTCTCCGCAGTTTCCACGCAAAGACGGCCTCGTAGAAATCGGCCGCGCGCATCGGCTCTCTGCAGGGGATATGCAGGTATGTCACGTCTCCGGGCCGGAACACGGAAGGGGTTTGGTCGTCGGCCATGGCGCGATTATCGAGAGTTTGCGCTTCCACCGACGCGACGTCTCGTGGTACATCGCCAGCTAGCGTTCCGGACGTGGAGTTCAGCCGCGAGCTGCGCAACGACGTCCTGGGAGGAGACATCACGCTCTCCGTCAGACTGTGGAAGCACCCGCGACGAGCGGCAGCTCGCGCTCGCGAACGGCGTCCGCGGCGTAGCGCATGGCCTCGCGAACGTCCTCGGCCACCAAGTCCGGGTAGGCCGCGAGGATCTCCTGCTCGCTCATACCGTGCGGATCCCTTCTGAACCAAAGCAGGCGTCCCCGCGGCCGTTCGTGACACGCCCCTCTGGATGAGCATTGGGTCTGAGGCACGGGAAGACGAGCGCTTCCGCTTCGCCCAGAGCGAGCGGGCATGAGCCAGTCTCAACGCTACGCGCGGTTCGACGACGCTGCCGGTGGCGACCACGAGCGCGCGGCTGTGGCCGCGCCGGCGTTCCCATGTCGCCGAGCCGCTGCCTCAGCACGGCTCGGCGACATCCTCGAGCTCCACCGCCCAGGCGCCCGCTTCGGCGGTCGCGACCGCGAGCAGCTTCCACTTTGCTTGCAGCGGGATCGCTTCCCCTTCTGCGATCTCGTGTTCTTCGATCGTTTCGTTGGAGTCGACGCTCGTCGGGAATGCGATCAACGGCAGCCCCGCGACGAGCCCGTGTGCTACTGTCGCCGACCACCATGCGCTCGATGGACGGTCGAGGAGCGGGAATGGCGCGGCGCCGGAGCCGGGTTCGGTGGCCGGCGCTGGTCGGCGTCGGGTTGTGCGTGGTGCTGGGGTGCGCTTGCTGGGCGGCGAGCGCGGGGGCGTACATCTATTGGACCGACTCCAGTGGCGTCGGCCGCGCGCAGCTCGATGGTGCGGGCGCTGATGCGGCGTTTGTGGCTCTGACGGGCGTCGAACACGAACCGACGTGCGGCAGCCCGGCGGTGGCGGGCGGCTACGTCTATTGGGGGGACCCTGAAACTGGCTATATCGAGCGGGCGAGCGTCGTGGGCACCGGCTCTGCTGAACAGTTGGTAGAGGTCGGTGTGCGGCCGTGCGGGGTGGCCGTATCGGGTGAATACCTCTACTGGGGGGAGGAAGGCCCGTACGTCGGGCGTGCCAAGCTCACCGGCGAAGACGTCGAAGCGGAATGGATCACCGGTGCGGTGGGCTCGACCGGTGTGGCGATCGCGGGCGAATACATCTATTGGACGAACTATCACGGCGATATCTCGGGCACGGGTACGATCGGCCGCGCGAAGCTCAGCGAACCCAGCCATCCCGAACAGGACTGGATCACGGGAGCCAGCGGACCGGTCGGGGTGAGCGTCAACGGAGAGTATGTGTACTGGGCGAACCAGGGCAGCGGCAGCATCGGCCGCGCCAGCCTCGGCGAACCCGGCAGCCCGGACCAGGGCTGGATCCTCGGTGCGAGCTATCCCCTGGGCGTGGCCGTGAACTCCGAACACGTCTACTGGGCGAATCTGGGAGGTAACTCGATCGGCTGCGCGAGCGTCTCAGGCGAAGCGGCGAGCGTGAACGAGAGCTTCATAGTCGGTGCGGGCGCGCCGTACGGCGTGGCGCTGGACGGCATCGCCGAAGCGGCGGCGACGTGCGCCGGCGGGGAAAGTGGCGAAGGAGGCGAAGGAGGAGGCGGCGGCAACGAAGGCGGCGCCGGCGACTACGAAACCGAAGACGTGCCGCCAGCGAACGCCTACTACGCGTCGCGCTACGAAAAGGTCGAAGAATGGGATGAAGGTGAGAAGGCCCGCTTCGTCGTGCCCAAGGGCGTGAGCTTGCTCACGGTCACGGCGATCGGCGGCACCGGCGGCGAAGCGAGCGGGGTGATGGGGGGCGCTGGCGGCGACGTCGAATCGACCCTCTTGGTCAAAGCCGGAGAAGTGTATGCCGTGCTCGTCGGCACCAAAGGCACCGCGGGAGAACCGGTAGGCGACGTGCCAGGCGGCAAGAGCGGCTACGGCACCGGCGGCGAAGGCAAGAATGGGGGAGCAGGAGGAGGCGGCGCCTCGTCGCTGTGCGCGACCTCGACGGATCCCGCCTGGGCGCTGGTCTCCTCGGAGGAGGGCTGTGGCGTGGTCGCGGGCGGTGGCGGCGGCGCGGGCGGCGAAGGCTACCACGCCAATGGGGGCACTGGAGGCAATGGCTGCGAAGAAGAATCCGAAGGCAAGGAAGGCGCGAAGACGGGCCCCGCAGGCACCGAACCGGGACGCGGCGGCGAAGGAGGCAAGTCCGGCGAAGGGGGCGGCGGAGGCCGCGGGGGCAAAGGCAGCGAAGGCGAATCGTCCTCCGGCAGGCCGGGCAAATCGGGCTCGCTGCCGGCCGGGGGCAATGGCGGCCAGGGAGGCGAGAGCAAGGGCGGCGGCGGCGGAGGCGGAGGCGGAGTCGACGGCGGCGGAGGCGGAGGCGGAGGCGGCAAGTCCGGCGAAGGCCCCGCGGCCGGTGGCGGCGGGGGCGGCGGCGGGTGTTCGATCGGTTCTCCCGCCGCGGGCGGGATGTCGAGCAGCCGCAGCGAAGCTCGCATCGTGATCCGCTACACCGTTCCTGGCTCGGAAGAAAAACCGAGCCAGACGCTGAACAGCAGTGCCAACGGCGGCCAGGGCGCCAGTGGCGGCGAAAGCGGCGCCACCGGCAGCGGTGCAGCCGGCGGCAGCGGCGGGGCTGGCTCCCCCAAGATCTCGCCCAGCGGCGAAAGCGTCAGCCTCCCGCTCTCCTGCACCGGCTCGTCAGGCTCCAGCTGCAAGCTGACGGTGCAGCTGAGCGTCACCGAGACGATCCACGCGGGCAAGGTCGTCGCGATCTCCTCGGCTGTGGCGGCAAAGACGAAAAAGACGAGCAAGTCCTCGACGACACACAAGACGATCGTGATCGGCAGCGTCACGGTCACGCTCCCCGCCGGTCAGCAGGAGACGGCCACGATCAGGCTCAACGCGACAGGCAAGCAGCTGCTGAAGAAGCGCCATTCGCTGAAGGTTGCGCTGACCGTCAGCCAGACGCCCACGACCGGTAAGAACAAGACCGTCAAGAGCGCCGAGCTCACGCTGAAAGCGGCCAAGGCCAAGCACAAGTAGGGCGCCGGTAGGCGCGGTAGGGCACCGGGCCACCGCCTCAGCACGGCTCGGCGTCATACGAACGCCGGCACGGGCCACAGCCGCGCTCGTGGTCTGCCACACTGGATTGTCGATTAGCGCGCCAGAGCAGAGCAGAACCCGCGCCAGATCTCGAGACCCAATGAACGGCGCTGTGGCTTACGCGCTCATCATGCTGTCCAGCGGCGATCCATCCGGGCTATCCACAGCGCTCCGCTGCGACTCAGGGCGCCTTGACCCCGTGCTTGTGCGCCTTGCGCGCTTTCTTCAGCACCAGTGTGCCGGTCTTGATGTCGCTCCCCTTGACGGTCGCCTCGAGCCCGCGCTTGCCGGCCTTGCGAAGCAGCGAAGCGCCCTTTGCACTCAGCTGCACGCGCAGGGTCTCGCTCTTGCCCGTGGGGATCGAGAAGCTGGCCGTGCCGATCCGGATGTTGCGGACCTCCGAGCGCCGGTGGCGCTTGCCGTGGCCCTTCGCAGCGCGCGTTTGCGCGACGCTCGCCACCAGCTCCAGGGAGCCCCTGCAGGCGCCCTGGCCGGCGCAGGTCAGGGCGAGCAGGGCCTTGGCGCCCTGCGCGCTCGCGGAGCGGTCCGCCTGCGCGGTGCCGCTCGTCGGTGCACTGCTGCTGGTTGTCGTGGAGGTGGATGTCGGTGCACTGCTGGTTGTCGTGGAGGTGGACGTCGTCGCACTGCTGGTGGAGGTTGTGGACGTCGTCGTCTTCACAGCCGTGCATGCCGGCGCGCCGGGCGCCGGGGCTTCGCTGCCGGGCGGGCAGGCGAGCTGTTCCTTGGCGCCGCTTTCGGGGACGTAATGGCCGGGCTCGGCGAGCGTGCAGCTCGCGCTTCCCGCTGCGGGCGCGTAGGTGCCCGGCAGGCATTCGCTGGCCTGTGCCGCGCCTTCTCCGGAGTAGTACCCGGCGGGTGTCGGAAGGCAGACGATCGCGGCGCTGTCCGGCTCGAACGTCCCGGGCGCACACGCCTGCTCGCTCGCCGCGCCGCTGAACGCCACAAAATAGCCGGGGGCCGCGAGCGTGCACGATGTGCTCGCACGCGCCGAGGCGTACTGGCCCGGCGGACACGGCAGCGCATGGCGCATGCCTTCTTCGCCTGCGTAGGCGCCGAGCGGGGCTTCGTTGCACGGTTCCTCGCCGAGTTCTGAGTAATGGCCCGGCTTGCAGAGCGTGCCCGTCCTGATCAGGACGTGTTCGACGCTCGCCGACGCCGCGGGGTCGCCCGCCGCGTTCTGGTAGGCGAGCGTCACCGTGTATTCGCCGTCAGCGATCGGAGTGTCGGTCGGCGTCTCTCCCGCGACTGCCGACGAGGACAACGGGTCTGTCGTGCTCAGCTCGAAGTCATGTGCGCCCTGCGCCTCGCCGGCGCTGGCAAGGACGAGCACGATCGGCGCGTGCGTGTCTTCGTTCGTGAACGTCACCGTGGCCGAGCCCGCGCGCGCCGCTTCCGGGAGCGTGTAGGAGATGGCGAGCGGGCTCGATGCGTCTTCCTCGCTCGCCGGGCTGTGCAGTTCCGGAACGGCGGTGGCAGCGCGTGCCCCAGCCGGTGCCGCCGTAACCGCGGCGAGCGCGATCAGCGCGGCGAGCGCAAGCTTGGCGCGCGCGTGGAGCGGTCGGCGTCGGGGCGCTGCGCATGAACGCATAGATCTGGACTGCGCCGGGCGCACGTGGTCGTCTTCGCCTCCCACGGCGCAGCTCCTGCACGCGCGAGAGCGCCAGCCCGATGACCACGAGGCTGTATGCCAGTCGGAGGAGAACAACGAAGTCGAGGAACAGGGGCTCAAGTTTGGCGGCGGGGATGCTGCGCTGCGCGCCGCCTTTCGGGATATGGCCGAGTCTCTTGCCGGCTGGGACCGAGGAGAGGCCGTGGCGCCTGACCTAAGAGAGGCCCTGGAGTCCCTAAGATTCTCCAGGAGGCCTGTGCGACCAAGGGCGAACCGATGACCGCCGACGCAATCAAGCACTTCCTCGTGGTCTACAACCGCACCGCTGGGCGGACCAAGGTCCGCGAGTTCGGGGCGGACTACGACGCCGCGCAGCGCGCATACGAGGCGGCGGAGCGCGATACGTGGAGCCACCCGGATGTGGACGTCGTCTTGCTAAGCGCCGACTCGCTGGCGACGGTAAAGCACACACATTCGAGTTGGTTCGGCGTGCGGAATGGCGCAGGGCTGCTCGCGGCTGCGGCGACGGGCGATCAAAGTCGCCGCGACCACGCACGAGGCGGCCGGACTCATCGCTCGCATCGAGCTCCTGTTGCCTCTGACCACTGACAGTTCCCACTGAGGAGGTCGAAGGCAGGCGCCGAGATCACGTGGTTTGCGCGCCGACAAGTTTCGCCGGTTAACCGGGATCGAACCGATCCGACCTGTGCCCTCCCTCAGCACGGCTCGGCGAAGTCCTCGAGCTCCACCGCCCGGGCGCCCGCTTCGGCGGTCGCGACCGCGAGCAGCCTCCACTTTGCTTGCAGCGGGATCGCTTCCTCTTCTGCGAGCTCGCGTTCTTCGATCGTTTCGTCCGAGTCGATGCTCCTCGCGAGCGCAACCAGGCACGACTAACATGCCGCGTCCGGCGGTCTGAACTGACGAAGACAACCAGTCGAAGACGACCAATGAAGGGAGCAAGCACCATGCAAATCCGCAGCCACATCGGAGTTAGCGTCGACGGCTATGTGTCGAGCGTCGACGGCCGCCCAGCGCTGCTGTTCCTGCCGAGCTTTGCCTCTGGCAGATCGCACGGGCATCCCGAGTTCATTGGCGACTGTGGCGCCGTGGTTATGGGCCGCACGACGTTCGAGCCTGCTGTCGGGGCCACGAACTGGCCGTGGCCCGACCTCCAAGTATTCGTGCTCACCTCACGACCACTCCCGCCGGGCACCCCCTCGCACGTTGTCGCATGCGGTGATCCCGCAGACCTGCTCCAGCTGATGCGCGATGCCGACTTTACCGGCGACGTTCACCTCGTCGGCGGGCCGAGGACCATCCGCGCGTTCGCCGCGATCGGCGCACTCGACCGTCTCGAGGTCGTCGTGCTGCCGCTGCTACTTGGCGATGGCCTCGCACTGTCGACCCCCGACACGCCGCTTACCCCGCTTCATCTCCAGTCACAGAGGAAGTTCGAGGACGGCTCGGTCGAGCTCGCCTACTCATTCGCCGCGTAGCACGATCCAACCGCCATCGCCTCGCCCTGCCCGAGCGAGCATTTGCTGGCCGTCTGCTCTGCCCAGCGAACGATGTTTTGGCTCAGCGTGACGCGTTTGCACTGCCCTCCGGGGTGGTACCGCAGGCGGTGAAGCAGAGCGCACGGCACTGGATTGCCGGTTTGCGTACTTTTCTATCCAGTCGGGTAGTATATTGCGGCGATGGATTTGAGCCGGCCCTATACGGTGATCTGCCCGACCTTGGAGGGGCCTGTGCTGGACGTGCTCGCCCACACGACTCGTCCGCTGACGGGCCGCGAGATCGCGCGCCTTGCGAGTCGAGGTTCGGAGCGGGGTGTGCGCCTCGTTCTTCACCGGCTGGTCGCCCAGGGGCTGGTGACTGCGCGGGAGGCCGGGTCTGCTTCTCTGTTTGTACTGAACCGCGAACATGTCGCGGCGGGCATCGTCGAGGGTCTCCTACGGCTGCGGGTAGAGCTGATCGAGCGTATCCGCGACGAGGTCGAGGGGTGGTCAAGCCCGCCGGTTCACGTATCCGTCTTCGGCTCCGCAGCGCGAGCGGACGGTCACGTGGAGAGCGACATCGACCTCTTTATCGTTCGCCCCGAGGATCTCGCCGAAGACGATCCGCAGTGGCGGGAGCAGTTGCACCGGCTTGCCGAGCGGATCGAGCGCTGGTCGGGCAACAATGCCTCTCTGCACGAGGTCTCCCCCAAAGGGCTCAAGGCTGCTCTGCGCCGAGGAGAGCCCATCATCGCATCGCTGCGCGACGCTTCCGTCGTGCTCGCCGGCCCTGAGATCGCCGACCTGCTCGCCCGTCGCAGAGAGAGGGCCATCGCGTGAGCCCTCGACACCCGGGGCGCACGCAGAGATGCGGCCGCCCTCAAGCGGCCACTCGACTGGCCCATGCCCACAAGTTCTTCGATGCGGCCGAGCTGATCGCAACCGATGTCTCCGACGATGAGGCGAACGCCAGCGTTGCCGCATCGCTTGCCGTCCTGGCCGGGATTGCCGCCTGCGACGCAGCCTGCTGCGCCAGGCTTGGCCGCCGATCGCGCTCGCAAGACCATCACGACGCGGAGCGTCTTCTCGCAGAGATCGTCCCGAAAGGACGCGACGCCGCCAAGGATCTGCGACGCCTTCTCGACCTCAAGGACGCCGCGCAATACGGTGTGATTCACGTGAGCGCAACCGAGCTGCGGTCCGCCCTGCGCCGCGCACGCGCACTTGTGCTCTTCGCAGCCGACACCGTTACTGGCGATAGCACATAGCACCCTCGCGACGCGGCCCGTGCTGACGGCTACTTGTCTTGTTCGCCCACGCCGGCGACGCACACTCCTGCTCTCCGACTGCAAGCAGACGCCTTGACGATCAAGCGCGACACACCCGCCTCGGACGAGGCCGGGGCGTGTCGTAGGGGCTGGTGGCCGCAGTTCACCAGGACGGTGTGGAGCGGGTCGGAACCCTGGCAGCTCGACGTTCTCGAATGCGAGGTCTTCGGCGAGCTTGTCGAAGTGTGTGTCGCGATGGAGCACGGCAACGCCGCCGTGCTCGGCAGCTGCCGCGGCGATCAGGGCGTCGGTCAGCGGCACGCGGTGATACCCGTCGCTGTGCTCGGCCAGCTCGCCGAGCGCGCTCATAGCGGCGTCAGCGACGGCGCGGTCGTTGCGTAGGATCCGCAACGGGTCGAGTTCTGTCTCCGGCGCGATGTACTCAGAGGTGCTGCGAGCGGAGTACAGGATCTCCATCCGTACGATCGGGGTGATCGACAGTCGTTCGTCGGCTACCGCTGTTTTGATCAATCCGGCGATATCATCAGGGAGCGAGGAGAACGGCCACCAAGCCGAGGTGTCGGCTATGAACGGCGCCTCGCCTCCCAGCAGCTCGACAGCGTCCACCACAGGTTCGCTTACGACTCGTCGGCCGTCAGCTGCTCGATGGGCCTCAGGGCTTGTGATTCCCTCTGCCAACGTCAGTTCTGGTATTGTGGTTGGTATGCGCGCAAGGGATGTGATCGTGATCGCTCGCCGGCGCGCGGGACTCACCCAGCAGGAGCTCGCGCGGCGGCTCAGCGTTCCGCAGGGGACGGTGGGGCGGTGGGAGAGCGGCGCGACAGAGCCCAAGTTTTGCGCGGTGCAGGAAGCTGTCGGCGCGTGCCGGTTCGATCTGATGCTGGGGTTCGCAAATGCCGACGACGGTTCGTGGGCCTCGTTGATCTACGAGCAGCTACTGCGCACCCCGGCCGAGCGGGTGCGCCAGCTCTCACATGACGACTTCGACCGTGTCAGCGCGCTGCGGGCGATCGGCGGTTCGGGCGTGAAGGCGATCGTCGTCGGCGAGGTCGCGGGCGCGCTGCACGGGTGGCCGCTTATCCTCGACGGTCCGGGCGGGCTCGACCTGCTTGTACACGGCGACGACCGGCGGCGGGCCGAGAAGATTGTCGCGATGGCACCCAGCCCAGAGCGGGTTCGGCTACTCGACGCGTTGCCTGGAGCGTGGGGCTATGCCGATCTGGCTCGCAACTGCGTGCAGATGGACCTCAACGGCGTCGCGGTGCGGGTCGCCGCGCTGGTCGATCTGCTGCGCGTCGCGCTCTGTGAACGGGGAGGTTTCAGTACCGAGTTTGCTCTTGCGCTGGACGCCACACTGCAGCTGACCGAACGGCTGCGCAGCTCAAGCCATATCGAGCTACGCAAGCTCACCGAGCAGGAGGCACGGGAAGAGGCCGACAGGTGGCTGGCGAGGCAGACGGCGGCATAGATCCTGGGCGTGAAGCGCTGCTGCGCGCGCTGCGCGACGGAGGCGTGCGCTTCGTCTTGATCGGCGGGGCGGCGCTCGAGAGCCACGCCGACGTCAAGTACTCCAAGCGGGTTGCCGACCGCCCCAAGGATCGCGCCTACCTGGAGCGGGTCGGCAGACTCGGGACCTGCGGGGATTGTCGGTGACGCCGCAACGGCAGAGGCGGAGGCATACTGTGTCACAGGCAAAGAACCGGATGCGCAGGACCGTCGAGGAGATCCTCGACCCAGGCCCTCGCAACGTCGATGCTCTGTGGGAGCACTTCGACGCTCGGTGTGCGTACTGCGGGAAGGGTCTGAGCCGCGAGCGGCGCGAGGGTCACGTCGATCACGCGGACCCTGATGGCGGCAACGATCTCGGCAATCTGGTTCTCGCCTGCGGAAGCTGCAATGGCGACGAGAAGCGCGAGGAGCCCTGGCACGGGTTCTTGCGGAGAAAGACGCCCGACGACGCCTTGTTCGCGGAGCGGGAGGGGCGCATCCGCGCGTGGCTCGATCAACATCCGCGACCATCAACGGAGGACTCACCGGAGATTGCGCACGTCCGCGAGGAGCTTGAGGGGATGATCGAGCAGTTCGCGGTCAAATGCGCCGAGCTGAAGAGGCTTGTGAGTCAACGCGACTCGGCCCCATGATTAGCTGCGGGCCCGCTTTCGCGGACTTCCGAGTGCGCCGACCGGCGATCGGCTTGTGCTCGCTCCCACCGGGCGTTGCGGAAGCGCTCACCCTGTCGCCCGCCACGCCCAGTCCTCGCCCGGTCCTCGTCCTTTGCGGGAGTTAGCTAGACCGCAATGTTTGGGATCCCTTCCGAAGCGCTGTGTGAACATCGAGTGGGCGAGCTTGTGGTTGTGCTGGTAGGTCTGGCTGTCAACGACAACCATGCCGCGCTCGCCGGCGGGCAGCCCGGCATCGAAGGCACCACAGATGTGCTGCAGAGCGGCACCGTGCATGCTCATGTCCTGGTTCTCGACGCCGAGGCGCTTCATCCAAATGCGGCCCATGATCTTCGCGTCGTAGCGCTCAAGCAGCCTGAGGATGCCGTCGAGCAATCCGACAGAGTTCTTTTTCTGGCGGACACTCGCCTTCGCTCTGAACCCCGCGCGGATCTTCGCGCCCTTGATGTCCTGGAGGATCGCATCGAGCCACCCGTGCCCCGACTGGGCGATGCTCGGATAGAACGTCGCCTTGAGTTCGATCCACTCGTGCGTGATTTTCGTGAGCTTGCGCTCCGGTAGCGATATACCAGCGATCACGACCACCGGCTGCTGGTCCCGGTCGGCTTCTGTCAGCCGCTCGGCCGTGCCTGACTCGTCCACGTAGCACAGTTGCACGTCATAGCCCCCAGAACGTAGCCAGGGCCGCCAATGGCGACCCTGGAGGACGGGCGACCTTCAATGGGCCGCCCAAGCGTCGGCTTGCGCCGCACGCGATGTATGTGCTGGCCACGATATCGCGCCACAGGGTCGGCGTCAATAGTCTTGACATTGAAATCACAGCCGACGACGATAGTCCGCGAGGCGGTCAGACCCGCAATAACGGGCTTCGGTTGGAGCACGGCGGTGAATCGCGCGCGGACCGCCAGGAACAGAAAGAAGCGGAGCCGTCCTTACCGAAAGTCTGACCTTGGTGATCGACTCGCCTGTTCGCGTGGGGGATGCGACGGCCTCCGTTCATGGTGTGTGTGGTCGTAGTCCTTGCAGGAGGCTGGTGAGCACGTTGCCGACGTCTGCTCGTGCTTGGCCCGGGTCCTCGGCGTCGGCGATGGCCATGCATCCTTCGATGATCGCGCCGGTGAGCATGAGCGCGAGGGTCTTGAGGGGAAGGGGTGCGACGACGCCGGCGCGGATCGCGCTGCGTAGGGCGCCACGCAGTACGACTGCGCCGTAACGATTTTCGACGCGGCGGATCGTGTCTGCGTCGAGTACCGCCTGTGCGTCGTGGAGCAGGATACGTTGGACCGGAGGGTCGAGGTGGGCGTCGAGCATCGCGTGGCATCCGGCGTGCAGCTTCTCCCAGGGGTCGGGCTCCATGAACGCCGTCGCGGCGCGTTCTGAGACTTCGCGCTTGACCTGTTCGTAGACGGCGGCGAACAGCTCCTGCTTGCCGCTGTAGTGGTGGTAGAAGGCGCCCTTGGTGACGTTCGCGGCCTGCGCGACGTCATCGATCGAGGTCGCGGTGTAGCCGCGCTCGCCGAACAGCGCGCAGGCGGCGTCCAGCAGCGCCCGGCGGGTCGCCGCGCCCTGCTCCGCCTTCTTGCCCTTGACATCCGTACTGAGAGTATGCATGATGGGTACCGTCAGTATGTTAGCGCAGGTCAACGACAGGAGGAAACGATGCCCAAGTACGTGATCGAGCGCGAGCTTCCCGGGGCCGGGAACCTCAGCGCGGAGGAGCTGCAGGGAATATCGGCGACATCGAACAAGGTGATCGGCGAGCTCGGCCCAGAGATCCGCTGGCTCACGAGCTATGTCACCGACGACAAGATCTATTGCGTCTACGCCGCCCCCGACGAGGACATCCTGCTCGAGCACGCCCGCTGCGGCGGCTTCCCCGCGAACCGCATCTCCAAGGTCTCAACCGTCATCGACCCATCGACCGGCGACTGACGACGCTCGTTGCAGAGGTACCCCAATCGAGAAGGCGGGTGCTAGCGGGCACCGCCGTCGCTACCGATTTCATCTATCGATGAGAGCGCTTGGGCGGACACCACTCACGCGCAGGCGCTCAAATCCAGGGGAAACCGGCAGTCTGTTTTCCGACAGTCCGGCGATCGCCGCGTGGGCCGTCGTCAGCGGGGTAGCCCACGGGCTGAGACCGCCGTCTACGCCGGGGAGGTCCCGCGCGCGGCAAGCTGACCGGCGAGGCGCATGACCCGAGGCATCCTGCGCGCGAGGGTGACAGCCACACGATCAGAGCGGCGCATGTACCCCGCCGCTGCGTCGAGCTCGACCTTCGGCGCACGCTCCTCTCCAAGGGCGTAAAGACGCCAAATGCCCGGTACGCCCTTGAGCTGGTGCTCGCCGCGATCTGTGAACTGCATGTCCGAGCCGACCACGAGCTCCTTGACCGTGTTGGAGACAACGATCTCGCCCGGCCCGGCGAGTGCGCCGACGCGCGCGCCGATGTGGACGGCCAAGCCACCGAGGTCCTCCCCGATCGCCTCGCACTCGCCGGTGTGGACACCGCTACGCAGCTGGATGGCGAGCTCGCCGACTCCCTCGTTCAGCGCCTCGGCGCAGCGCATCGCCATCGCCGGCCCGTCAAACGCCGAGAGCGCCCCGTCGCCGATGTGCTTGACGACACGCCCGCGGTGTTCTGAGACCACCCGGTCGATGAGCGTATCGTGGCGCTGCAGCAGCTCGCGCCATCCACTGTCGCCGAGCTGTGCGGCGCGCGTCGTCGACGCGACGATGTCAGTGAACAGTACGGTCACGAGCACCCGGCTCGGCTCGGCGTGGTGCACGCTGCCGGTGACGAACCGCTCGATCTCATTGAGGATCGGGCCGGCGTCGCCCATCCAGAAGTTGTGGTCCACGCCCGGGACGGTGACAAATAGCGCGTCCGGTATGCCCTCGGCGAGCCGCTGGCCCATCTCGAAGGGTATGGCGTGATCTTCATCAAGGTGCAGCACGAGCGTCGGGACGCTCACCGACGGCAGCAGGTCGCGAATGTCGATCTGAACAAAGGTCTCGATGAGCGCCCGCGCCATTCGCGGGCTCGCCGCCGCCCGAGCGAACATCCCTGCCGCGCGCTTCTGCTGCTCGCTGGCACTTGGGCCGAAGAGTTCCATCAGCCTTGCCCCGTCGCCCCAGCAGTCGACGAGGCCTTCCAGCTCGTCGATCGACCTGCGGAAGCGCGCGACGGTCTCAGGGGAGAAGTCCTCGGGCGCCGCGGTCGGCCAGACGGCAAAGCTCCCGTAGACGATCAGCGAGGTGACCCGCGACGGGCGCATCGCCGTCATCAACAGAGAGGTCGGACCCCCCTCGGAGACCCCTAGCAGCACAGCCTGCTCCGAGCCCGCGGCATCTAGAACGGCCTCGAGGTCGGCGACACGCTCCTCGAGCGTGGGCAGTCGCGGGATCGGGTCAGAAAGGCCTGTGCCCGGCTTGTCGTAAAGGATGAGCCTCGCGAACGAAGCCAAGCGGGTCAGCACGCTCGAAATTCCGGGATCGGCCCACTGCAGATCGAGATGGGAAACGAAGCCGGGCGAGACGACAAGATCGACCGGACCGTCGCCGACCACCTGGTAGGCGATCGAGATCCCGTCACGCTTGACGTACTGCGTCTGCGGGGGCTGCACGAGAACGAGTCTACGCTGCCGGTTTGGCGGATGAGCGAGTGTCTGACCACAAGCCGCGCTCACCAGCGCAAAGGACGAGCACCAGGTCTGAGGCACAGGGAGACGAGTGCTCCCGCTTCGCCCAGAGCGAGCGGGCATGAGCCAGCCCTGGTCTCGTCGCTCGCCCCTGGACAGCGCGGCTGGTGGGCGATCGCGATCAGACCGCCGGGGCGCGTCTGCCCTCAGCACGGCTCGGCGAAGTCCTCGAGCTCCACCGCCCACGCGCCCGCTTCGGCGGTCGCGACCGCGAGCAGCTTCCACTTTGCTTCCAGCGGGATCGCTTCCTCTTCTGCGATCTCGCGTTCTTCGATCGTTTCGTTGGAGTCGATGCTCGTCGCGAGCGCGATCGACGGCAGCCCCGCGACGAGCGGCATGCCGTGCAGGGTGACGCTCTGCGCCTCCCCGGCAGGGGGCAGCGGGTGTTTGGTGAGTTCTTCGACCTTGTGCTGCTTTTCTTCCTGTTCCTGGCTGGCCGCGCGCGATTGACCGCCGTTCTCCACCTCCCGCTGGCTCGTCGCGCAATACCCCGCGTCCTCGATCGACACGCGGACGTCGTCGATCGAGACCGCGCCCTTGGTCGCCAGTTCTTCGACGGTCTGCTTCGCGCGCGCTTCGGCGATCGCCTGCAGCTCCGCCGACGTGGCCAGCGCCGCGACGCCGTGTTCGGAGCGCTTGCGGTTCACCGCTTCGAAGATCGTCTGCTCTTCGGGTTTCAGACTCACCGCCGACGCCGTCAGCGTCCGCTGCGAGGAGGGCGAGCCGCCCGAGGTCGTCTTCTTCGGCTCCGCCTTCTTGCGCTTGCCGCGTTTGTGCTTGGACGGGCACTTCTTGGCGGGCTTGGCCTGCTTGGCGTGGGATTTGGATTTCGCGGGGCACTTCGCCTTCGACGAGCTCTTCGCCGCGCGCGCTCCGGGGCTCGAGGCGCGAGCGCCGGCGACCGGCTGCGCCGCAAGCGTCGCCGGCAGCGACAGACCGGCGATGGCCAGGACAAGCACCAAGCACGGCAGGGGCCGGGTACGTCCGAGGCGTGGTCTGCACGCGTTCATTCCTGCGCGCAGCCTGGCAATCTCGCCGAGCCTGCGCACGGGAGCTTGGCTAGGCCGAGGCCGTGTACACATTCGGCCCGTCGGCCTCGCCTTTTTTGCCGGTGTTACCGTCGTGGCCGAACATGCCGATCGCGCCTTCGGCGCCCTTGGCGCCGGGTTTTTCGCCGAGTTTACCGTTGTGGCCTCCGTTGCCGTGATAGCCAGCTTGGCCTTCGGGCCCACCGAGGCCGCCTTCGCCGGGGGTAGATGGTCCTCTGCTGAATTCGCCCAGCCCGGGGCAGTCGAATTCGGGCAGTTCCCCGTTGATCGTGTTCTGGCAGTTCAGACCGCTGACGGCGCCGGGGGTGAGAAGGTTTTCGAGGAACGTGTCGCCATCGCCTTCCAGTTCGGCGAGGGTGTTCCGACTGGTGTAGATCGCTCCGCCCTGCGCATCGCCGCCGTCGCCATTGTCCCCGCCGTCGCTGACGTCGCCGCCGTCCCCGCCGGTCCCTCCGTTGGCACCGTTGGCGCCGTTGCCGCCGCTGGCGCCGCAGTTCGTTTCAAGGCCGTTTTCGAGCGGGCAGTGGCCGTTGCCGCCCGCGCCGCCGCGACCACCGGAGCCACCCGTGCCACCGGTGCCGCCCAGGTCGCTGTCCCCTCCCGCACCACCGTCGAGGCCGACCGCGCCGTTGCTGACGAACCGGGTGTCGCTGACGGACATCTCCCCCGCGTTGTAGATCGCACCGCCCTGTCCGGCGCCGCCCGTGCCGCCATCGGCTCCGTCCCCGCCATCGTTGCCGTCGCCGCCCGTGCCGCCTTCGCCGCCGACCTTGCCGTTGCCGCCGTTGCCGGGATTGCCTTCGGCGCCGGCTGCGCCTTCGCCGCCTGTACCGCCATATCCGCCGGCACCCCCGACGCCGGCCTCTCCCCCCTCTCCGCCAAAGCCGCCGTTGGCGACATTGCCGGCGAATGTGCTCGATTCGATCGTGAGGCTGGCACCGGTGGCGTTGTAGATCGCCCCGCCCTGCCCGGCACCACCGTCGCCCGCGTCCCCGCCGTCGCCTCCCTTGCCCCCCTTACCTCCGGCCCCACCCTTAGCGGTGCTGCCACGGGCGCCTTCGCCGCCGTCTCCGCCCGGGCCGCCGAGGCCGCCCATGCCGCCTTCTCCGCCCACACCGCCGAAGGCGCTGTTGCCATTGAGGACGCAGTCGATCACCCTGAGGGTGCCGGCGTTGTCGACCGCGCCTCCCTGCCCGTCGCCACCGTCTTCGCCGGAGGCGCCGGTTTGACCGGCTTCGCCTACACCGCCTTCCCCGCCCGATGGACCCGGCGCGCCCGGTTCTCCCTGCGCACCCACGCCGCCGGACTCACCGTCGCCGCCCAGCGCGGTGCCGTCCTGCAGCGTGACACCTTCGAGCGTGAGCGAGCCGCCGGAGTCGACCGTGAAGAGAGACGTCTCGACTTCTTCTTCGGCCATGATTGTCGCCCCCGCGGCGCCGTCGATCGTGAGCGCGTGCCCACCGGCCACCACGACCGGTTCGGTCAGCTCGACATGGCAGCCCGCGTCGAGCGTGACCGTCGCCTCGGTCGCGGCCGCGGCCGCCCGCAGGCCGGCTGCGTCCGGGCAGCCTTTGCGCTCGGCTTCTTCTTGCTCTTCTTCTTCGGGTGTGACGACCGGCGGGCTGACGACCGTTCCCGTCTCGGGCGTCGTGGGTGTGGTGGGTGTGGCCGGAGCGGACGTGACGGGCTCGACCGGTGTGAGGATCGGGACCGGCTCGGGCGGAGGAGGCGTGCAGTCGCTCGCGGCGAACGCGGCCGTGAGCTGATCGATCAGCGCCGGCAGCTGCTTGACCTTGCCCGAGACCGACTGATGCGCGACGACCTGGCCGGTGCTCAGGTCGGTGAGCACCAGTTCGAGCGTCACGGCGCCCTTGGCCGAGGCGGTGCCGTGACCCGTGACCGAGTACTGGGCATGCAGCGGCTGGTAGTGGATCTTGGTGTCCAGGCGGCCCTCGTCGGAGAGCTGCTGCTCGCGGCGTATGAACGCGACGACGGCCGGACTGGTCTCCACGAAGCGGGTGCCGGCGGCCATGCACGGATCGAGGATCGCGCGCAGGACATAGTCGCTGAGCTGGTAGCTGGGTATCCGCGCGCCGCGGGCCGCGTCGAGCGTGATCGAGCCCATCGTGTAGACCGCGCCGGGGCTCGCCGACTCCCTGGCGCGCGGCTCGCTCGCCGGCGGCGTCCCGAACAAGAAGCTCGGCGGCGCGCCGAAGGTCTCGCCGCCGGACGCCGCAGCGCGCGCCGCGGCGGCGGCGGCCGACACCGGCCGCACCGTCACCTTGGCGTTGCTCACAGCGCCCGCGCTCACCGTCACAGCCGCGCCGAACCCCCGATACGCCCTGCTGGCGTCCTCGGCCTCGACCGCCGCCACGTAGGGTCCGGGAGCGGTCGCCAGGCTGTAGTGAGAGCGCGAGACCGGGCCCGCAGCGGTCGCTTCGGCGCTGTCCGCGTCCACCGCCAGCGCAGAGGCGAACCGGAGTTCGCCGGCCGCCGGCAGACCCACGACCCGGCCAGCGAGGTGTCCATCGGCGGCCACGTGCGCCCGTGGCCGCAAGGCCGACGCGTCCGCGGCCTGGACGCTCAGGGCGCCGCCAGCCGCCGCGATCACAGCCAATGCGATCGCAGCCGGACCTGGCAGCCTCACTGTGCTGGTCATGCCCGAGAAGCGTACCCGATCGCGTTTTGAGGATCGCGCTTTGAGAATACAGCCCGCTTCAGCGCGCATCGCCGCGCTCTCATCCGGGCGGAAGCGGGCTGAGCATGCCCTGCGACGGTCTGGTAGCTTGCTCATTCACACAGACAGGACGGACGGGCAGGACGGCTCGATAGCCGTGATGTGAGCGCGGGGGCATCATGTCAAGCAGGCGCAGGATCGTGTCACGCAAGCGCAGGATCGCAGTGCTGTTGGCGGCGGTCGCGGGACTGAGCGCTTTTCTGGGCCTCGTCGGCAACAACCGGCCGCCGCAAACGCGCGCACGGCAGCTCGCACTGGCGGCGACATCCGCGGTCAAGACCACACCACCTGCTCCTCGACTGTCCCGGGGGCGCCCCGGGCGGCGTGAGGCGGCCGCTGAATCGAGCAGCACCGCGCCGGGGCTCGTCCGCCTGCCGGGCGAGGTGATCCCCGCGCTCGCCTCGGTCGCCTCGGTCGCAGCGGGCGGGGCGTTTCGCCCGGAGCCTGTTACCGCGACGGACATGGCGCAGCCGACCACAATCACGCTGACCCTCAGGCGCGCCGACCAGGCCGGCTTCGACGCCTTCGTGAGCGGCGTGACCGACCCGCGCTCGCGCGACTACCGCCACTTTCTCAGCCAGCGCCAACTCGCCGAGCGCTTCGGCCCGACCGAGGCGGCATACGGGCGGACGATCGCGTGGCTGCGCGCCGAGGGCCTGCGGGTCGTGCAGGGCTCGGCCAACAGGCTCACGATCACGGCGGCGGGAACGCGCGCCCAGATCGAGCGCGCGTTGCACGTGCGGATCGGCGACTTTCGCTCGGGGCGGCGCGCGGTGTACGCCAACACGACCGATCCGGCCCTGCCCGCGCCGATCGCCCGGTCGGTCCAGGCGGTGAGCGGGCTGAGCGATCTCGGTATGCCCACGCGGTCGATGGGCAAGACATGCGTGGAATCGTTGACCGCATCGAACGTGCAATGCACGGTCTTCGTGTGCGGGCTGGCCGGCGCCGCGCTGTCGCCCTACACGGGCGGGGGCAACCTGTTCGAGGTGATCGTCAACGGACTTTTCAACCTCGAGACGACCTCCTATCTGAAGCCGTTCTTCGCCACCGTTTGCGGAGGCATGATGGTCGGCGTGGGGGTGGCCGGGACGACGTGCTTCGCCATGGGCCTGATCAACCCGCAGTGGCATCAGGCGGAGTGCGACAACGAGTTCGGCTATGGCAAATCCAGCGACGTGCTAGGCAGCAGTCCGGTCGGCCGTACGCCGCCTCATCGCACCTCGCGTCCCGCCGGGGTTCGTTCCTCGATCGATCCCGATGCCGAACCGGGGTCCAATCCACAGAAGATCGGTCTGCTGGAGTTCGACACCTTCCACGAGAGCGACGTCGCCGACTGGCTGTCGCTGCTCGGAGGGACCGCTCCCACCCTGGGGGGTCTCAGCGAGGTGCCGGTCAACGGCGGGGTGGCCAGTCCGGGCCCCGGCGAGAGCGAGGTGCTGCTCGACATCGACACCTCGATGCTGTTCGACTCGCTGCCCGGCACCCAGTACGTCGTGTATGACGCGCCGCCGAGCACCAGCTTCCAGACGATGTTCAACGCGATGATCAACGACGGAGACACGGTCATCAGCAACTCGTGGTCGGAGTGCGAGGACCAGGTCTCGCAGGCCGATGCGGAAAGCATCGACTCGATCCTGGCGCAGGCGGCCGCGAGCGGCATCAGCGTCTTCAACGGCTCCGGGGACTCCGGCAGCACATGCCTGGACGGAAGCCAGAACACGATCGGTGTGCCGGCGGACTCCCCGCACGCGACAGCCGTGGGCGGCAGCAGCCCGACGCCGGGACGGGGATACACCTACGGCAGCGAAACGTGGTGGAACGGGTCGACCCACACTCCGCCGACCGGCCAGGGCGGCTTCGGAGTGAGCAAATACTTCAGCCGTCCCGCCTACCAGAACGGGCTGAACAGCTCGCCGATGCGCTCGGTCCCCGATGTGGTCGCCGACGCCGATCCAGCCGACGGGATGCAGATCTGCCAGGCCGACGCCGGCGGCTGTCCCACCGGCGGGAGCTACGGGGGCACGAGCATGTCGGCGCCGGAGTGGGCCGGGATCACGGCGTTTTTGAACGACGGCCTCGGTCACAACATCGGCGAGGCCAACCCGGTGCTCTACTCGCTGGCCGGCACGCAGGCGTTCCACTCGGCGGCAAGCATGGGCAGCGACTTTGCCCACGTCGGCCTCGGCTCGTTCGACCTCGAACAACTGCGCCTGGAGCTCAGCGGCGAAAGCGTCGGCGCCGTCGATCCGTCCCGCTCGATCGCGGCGGCCGCCGGGCCGGAAGCGTCCGGCCCCACGCAGGTCCAGGCCGACGGCAAATCCGAGGGCACCGTCGAGGTGACCCTGCGCGACTCAGGCGGCTTCCCTGTCGCCGGCAAGACGGTGAGCGTGACGCCAAGCACCGGCAGCGCACACGTCTCGGCCGCGAGCGGTCCTTCCGACGACGACGGAGTCGTCACGTTCACCGTCACGGACACGACCGTCGAAAAAGTCACGTTCACAGTCAAAGACGAAACCGACGGCATCACCCTCGACGACATACCGGAACTCGACTTCACTCCACCGGTCGCCGCCGGCGCCGAGATCAGCGCAAGCCCCACAGACCTCAAATACGGTGGGCCGCAAACCACGATCAGCGTGTACCTGGAGAATGCGCTCGGCCGTCCGGCCGCCGGCAAGACGGTCAAGCTGGCCGACGGCGAGAGCTACGCTGAAATAACACCCTCCGACAAGGAAGCGGAAACCGATGCCGAAGGCGTCGCGACGTTCACCGCGAGCGATCCCTACGAGGAAACGATCTCGTTCACCGCGACCGACGTCACCGACGGGAACCTGCCGGTGCCTGGGTCGGCGACCGTCACCTTCGAAGAACACGAATCATCGTCGTGCTCGGATGCCTCACCGGTGCCGATCAGCGGTTTCTCGATAGCACCATGGGTGTCGGGGATCCCCTACAACCCCCAGTCGCTGGACTTCCCAGGTGTCGAATTCTACGCCTGCCAGGGCCCCGCGGCGCCCGCCTTCAACGCCTCCGGCAACGCCTACGTGTCGGACTCGATCTCAGGCGAAATCTACGTGCTCGGCTTGGCGGGCGGTTCGGTCGGCACGGCCGGCAAGCTGCCGAACGCGCATTTTCCCGACGCCGAGCTCGGGCAGGTGGCGTTCGGCAAGGAAGGCGCGCTGTACGCAGGTCTCGGCAACACCAACGGCGACTTCTACGAGCCCGAGGTCGTGCAGCTCGACCCGGCAACCGGCGAAGTGCTGCGCGTGCTCGCGACGAGCACGGACGGCCTCCAGATCTGTCCGTACAACATCGCCGTCGACCCGCTCAGCGGCGACGTCTTCACGACCGACAGCTGCACCGGCGCAGCGGGCAAACACCCATCGGACATCACCCGCATCGAAAATCCCGCGAGCGCAAGCCCAACGGTGAGCGACTACGTCAACCTCCCCAGCCACGGAGGCGTCCAGAGCTCGGGGCTCGCGTTCGCCCCAGACGGCACGCTGTTCGTGGCGCTGCAAGGCGGCGACGAGGTCGTCAGGATCGCGGGAACCAACAAGCCAGAAGGCGAACGGACGCCCACGACCGTGGCCACGCTCAGCGGTGAAGTGTACGGCGTCTCGGTGGCGAGCACGAACACCGAAGGCGAAGCGACCGCGCTTGACGTCACCGTCCAGGGCGGGGAAGTCCGGCGCGTTGACCTGACCAAGAGCCCACCCGAATCGGAGACGATCGCCAGCAGCGGCGGCGATCTCAGCGGCGCCGCGCTGGGTCCCGACGGGTGCGTGTACATAAGCGACCTCGACCGCCTGCTGCGACTGTCGGGGAGCTCCGGCTGCACCGGTCCCGCCACGGGCGGCCCCGAGATCGCGCTCACCTCCAGCGGCCCCTCGCCCGCGCCCACCGGCACGTCGGTGACGTTCACCGCCCAGCTTCAGAACTTCTCCTCGGCCGCGAACACGCCGGTGACCTTCATCGTGACCGGCGCCAACGGCCAGGTCAAGCTCGTGCACGCCAACTCGAGCGGCGCGGCCAGCTTCAACCTCCCGGGTGTGCTCACCGGCGGCGATGAGGTGCAGGCGTTGGCAACCGCCGGCGCTTCCGCGGTGCAGTCGGCGCCACTTGCCCAGCGCTGGAGCGCCGGGAAGGACGTTACCTTCCTCTCGCTGAGCGGCAGCCAGGAAAGCGGCGTTCTCGGCCAGCCGGCGACGTTCACGGTGAGCCTCGCCGACATCAGCACGAGCGAACCGTCGCCGATCGCCGGCGCGAGCGTCCAGATCGCCGTCGCCGGTCAGAGCTGCGTCGTCACGACGGACTCCTCCGGAGTGGGCTCGTGCACGCTCACGCCACCGGGCGGACAGGCGCTGGACGCGGTGACAGCCACCTACGAAGGCAGCGCCAGCTACACGCCGAGCACCGCGTCCAGCCTCTTCGCGGCCGGCGGAGTGGGCATCGAAGCGATGGTCACCCCCACACCCAGTCCGTCGCCAAGCCCATCTCCCTCCCCTTCCCCAACACCCCCTCCCACGACCCCGACGTCGACTGTCGTCCAAAAAGCACCCGTGCGCCCCCTGGCCGAAGTGCTGGGGCTGCCGCCCGCCACCCAGTGCGTCAGCAAACGCGAGCTCGTCGTGCACGTGCACGCGCCACCGGGCCAGAAACTGCTCAGCGTGAAGCTGTCGCTCCGCGGCAAAGTGCTGCGCTCGCTGAAGTACACGAAGGGCCACGGCCACAATATCCCCAGCACCGTCGTGGACCTCAAGGGACTGCCCAAGGGCACCTACACCCTGAAGATCGTCGTCCACACCAAGTCCGGCAAGACCTACACCGCGACGCGCACCTACCACACCTGCGTGCCCAAAAAAACCAGGCACCAAGGGCAAAAACGCTGACGACGAACTATGCGAGCCAGTACCGGTCAGTTGTAGGTGAACTGGTCGCCCGGCGGGTTCTTCTTGCTGGTCCTCCGGTCAACAGTGGCCCTCACTTCTACCGTTGAGGCCTTGCCCCTGGCGGCTGCTGGCGCTGTGACGGTGCACGTGCTGGTCGAGGCGCATTCCACGGAGGTCCCGAGTGTGTTGCCGAATTTGAACGTCGTCGCGGCGCTTCCGAGGCCGAACCCGCTGCCGGTGACGGTCACTTCGGCGCCGCCCGTGGTGGATCCGGTGCTGGGGGTCACGTTCGTGATCGTCGGCGCTTCGAACGTGAAGCGATCCTTGGTGGAGGCCGCGCTCGTCCCGTTGGGCGTCCTCACCATCACTTCCGTCAGGCCTGTGGTCCCGGCCGGGGACACGGCCGTGATCGACGTCGACGAGCTCACCGTGAAGCTCGCCGCGTCGGTCGAGCCGAAGCTGACCGCCGTCGCCCCGGTGAAGTTCGCGCCCGTGATCGTCACCGAAGTGCCGCCGGCGGCGGGGCCTTTGTTCGGCGACAGTTTTTTGATCGATGGCGCCGGACCGACCGGCACATAGCTGAACTGGTCGGCCGGGCCGGTCGTGCTGGTGCCCCCGGGCGTCGTCACGGTCACTGGCACTGTGCCGGTTCCGGCAGGGCTGATCGCGGTGATCGAAGTCGGCGAGGTGACTTCGAAGACTGCGCTGGTGGAGCCGAACTGGACGTTGGTGGCGCCTGTGAGTTCGGTGCCAGTGATGGTCACCGTGGTCGTGCCGGATTCGAGCCCGGCATCGGGGCTGACCCCGGCGACCGTCGGGGGCACGGCCGTCGTCGGTTCGAACGCGCTGATCCCGTCGGGGGTGCCCACGCCGGTCGGGCCATTGTAGCCGGGGCCGGCGAGGCAGATGGCCCGCTGGGAGCAGCTGGCGGCCTCTTCGCTCGCGCTGCAGCCGGAGAGGCCTTCGGAGTTGAACGGCTTGGCGCATTCGCCGTTGGAGCCGGTTTCGACGTCGTGCAGCGAGCCGGGCCGCTTGATCTGGTTTTCATACAGCGTCCTGGCTGGGTATTCCACGCCGTCGGCGCCGCCCGCGAGCGCGAACACCGAGGCGATCAGCGGGGTGGCGAGGCTCGTGCCACCGACGGGCAGCCACTTCAGGTCCTCGCCCTCATAGGGGGTGGTGTCGTACACGGCTGCACCGGTGTACGGGTCCGCGTCGGCGGCCACGTCCGCCACGGCACGCTCGGAGCCACAGCCCACCGCGGACCAGTTGGCGAGTTCCTGCTGCCACGGCTGGGCGTCAAAACGTGCGCTGCAACCGCCGCCGGTGGCGCCGTCGCCGTTCCACACGGACTCGCTCTCCCACGTGTCGGCGGGACTCTTGAGCTGCAGGTGGGTGCCGCCGACCGCGATCACGTGGGGAGACGACGCCGGGTAGTCGGCGAAGCCCCGTTCGGCTTTGCTTTCGGCATCCCAGTTGAGATAGCCATCGTCCCCGGCGGCCGCCGTGACCACCACGCCGGGATGGTCAAACGCGGCGCTGTCGACGCTCGGCGGTTCTCCACCCCAGGAGTTCGAGATCTCCGTCGCTCCGGCCGCCGCCGCGGCGTCCTCGGCCGCCTCGAGGTTGGCGTAGGAGGAGCTCTTGGCCTCCACGAGCAGGATGCGGCAGTTCTCACAGACGGCATGGGCGATCTCGATGTCGAGCGAGATCTCAAGCGACCACCCGCCTTCCGTCTTGGGCAGCGGGCTGGTCTTGCCTTCCTGGTTGAGCTTGGTGAAGCAACCGTTGGCGGTGGTGCACGCCGGCAGGCCGAATTCTTCGTCGTAGACCCCCAGGTCGGTTTCGGCTTCGGGGTCGTTGTAGGCGTCGATGACCGCGATCGTCTGCGCCGTTGGCGCCGTCGCGGGGAGCCCGTAGGCGCTGTGCAGGTCCTGCGGACGCAGCCCATCCGTGCCGTCCGCGGCCTTGCCCGCCGTGATGGGAGCGCTGCGCGTGATCCCCAAGGGGTGCGTGCGGGCACGCGCGGCAGCCGTCTCGGGCACGAGCTCCAGCGCCAGGCAGCGCGCATGCCCCGCCGCCGGCGCCCCACACGCCGCGCGCACCCCATAATCCGACGCCGGCAGCGGCGAGACCTCGCTCGCGGCCGCGGCTCGGGCCCACAGCAGAGCGAAGACAAGGCCCAGAGCGAGGCCAAGGCCGATCGCTCCCAGCGCAGATACCCGGCGCACACGAATCCTCATCGCCCCCGATTGTCTCAATCCCCCCTGCCCACCGCAAGCGGTACTTTCGACGAGTGTGGAGGGCTGTGATCGCCGTGCGCGTGATCGCGCTAGAGCTCACGCATACAGAGCATCGATCTCGGCGGCGTACTTCTCGGCGATCGGCCTGCGCTTGAGCTTCATCGTGGGTGTCAGCTCATCGCCGCCGGGCAGCCAGTCGCCTAGCACGATCGTAAAGCGCTTGATCTGTTCGACGCGAGCCAGACGTGAGTTGGCGGCGTCGAGCGCCTCTTGCACGGCCGCGCGCACGGCGGGCTCGCCGGCGAGCTCCTGCAGAGAACGGCCCTGCAACCCATGCTGGGCGGCCCACGCGGGAGCGAAGTCGGCATCCAGAACGATCAGGGCGGTGTTGTAGGGACGCGCGTCGCCGATCGCGCAGGCCTGGCCGATCAGCGGCGAGACGCTCTTGATGGTCGCCTCGATGTTGGCGGGAGACATGTTCTTGCCGGCGGCGTTGATGATCAGCTCCTTCTTGCGATCGACGATCCGCAGATAGCCGTCCTCATCGAGAGTGCCGATGTCGCCGGTGTGCAACCAGCCGTCCGGGTCGATCGCCTGCGCGGTCTTCTCGGGATCGCCCCGGTAGCCGAGCATCACGGTCTCGCTGCGCACGAGCACCTCGCCGTCGTCGGCCAGTGAGATCTCGATGCCAGGAGCGGCCGGACCGACCGTACCGATCTTGATCGCGTCCGGCGGGTTGACGGTCGCCAGCCCGCAGGTCTCCGACATCCCCCACAGCTCGGACAGGGGAATGCCGATCGCGTGAAAGAACTCGAGCACCTCGACGGGGGTGGGAGCGGCGCCGACATAGACCGCGTGCAGCCGGTCGAGGCCGAGCATCGCGCGCCACCCGGAGAACACCCGCTCGTCGGCGGCGGCGACCTCGCTCACCAGCTCCTTGGGGACGTCCTGCCCGCGCTGCTGTAAGCGCACCTTGCGCAGCGAGGCGTCCAGGGCGCGCTCGGTGTCTTCGCGCCGCTCAGCGGGCAGGCCAGCGAGCATCGTCTCAAGGCCCGCCTTCAGCTTCTCCCAGACGCGGGGCACCGCGAAGAACGTCTGCGGGCGGACTTCGGGGAGATAGGACACGATCTCGCGCGGGTCCGAGCAGCACGTGATCTGCAGGCCGTAGACGATCGGCAGGTAGTGGTGGGCGCCGCGCTCGGCGATGTGCGCGGCCGGCAGCCAGGAGATGACGCAGGAGTCCTCGGGCGGTTTGGCGACGTGCTCGAGCGTGGCGATGAGCGACATCAGATTGCGGTGAGTGAGCTGCACGCCCTTTGGCGGCCCGGTCGTGCCGGAGGTGTAGATCAACGTCAGGAGCTCCTCTGCATCCACCCGCGCCGAGGCCGCTGCCACGTCCGCCCGCGAACGCTCGTCGCCGCCCGACGCTTCGACCTCGGCGAGCGCGAGCACGCCCTCGGGGACCCGGCCCTCGGGGGAGCGCCCCGCAGCGCTCTGGCCCTCCGGGACCTGGCCCTCAGCCGGCGGGTCGACGAGGATCACGTGCTCGAGCCCGGGCAGGTTGCGGCGGGCCTCCAGCAGCCGCTCCAGATGCCGGCGCTCGACCACCGCGACGCGCGCCCCGGCATCGGAGACGACGTACTCGATCTGGTTGGCAGCATAGGTCTCATAGATCGAGAACGGGGTCGCGCCGAGCATCACCGCGGCGACATCGACGATGTGGAACTCGGGCCGGTTGGACAGCATGATCGCGAGCGTGTCCCCGCGCCGTAGACCAAGCCGGTGCAGGCCCCCGGCGAGATCGCGCGCCCGCCGGCGCCACTGTACCCAGGTGAGCGTCTGCTCATCGCCCTTCGTGCGGATCGCGACGCGGTCGCCGAGCGCCGAGCTGGTTATCTCAAACGCCTCGACCATCGTCTCGGCGCTCGCGGCGCCCGACAGATCGGGCTCGGCGACGCTCGCGCTCGCCGCACCGCTCACCGCTTCGCTCACGGACTCGACCTCCGCTCAGACCGGGGTGGACCTCCAGCGGGCAGGCCGCATGGCAAGCTCGTTTCACGCACGTCGTTGACCCCAGGCGGCCACCAGGCTCGGACCGGTGATGATGGTGCCGGGCTGGCCGAAGTAGCTCTCCAGCCGCTCGACGTTCGCGTCGTCCATGACACCCGCGGCGAGCAGCGCGGGCAGCGACTCCAGCACGGTGGACCGCATGAACTCGTAGTGGGGCTCTCCCGGCTGGCTGACGCCGGTTTCGATCTCGCTGCCATGCAGCTGCAGCCCGCACTCCGACAACATCGCGGGCAGGGCGCGCCCGAAGCGGGCGTTGAGGACCCCGGCCGCGGTCATCGCGTCGAGCGCCCGGTGCGCCCCCTCGGTCAGCGCCCGCGCGTCTGGATGCCCACCATAGTGATACAGGCCGTAGTCGCCCTCCTCTGCGAACAACAACCCACCTGGGCGCAGCGCCGCCGCCAACCGGGCGAGCGCCTGCGCGGGATCGGGAAGGTGCATCAAAAGCGCCCGGCAGTGCACGAGGTCGTAATGGCCGGCCTCGACCTCGTCCTCGCGGATATCGAGCCTGCGGACCTCGACGTTCTCGGGCATGTCGGTCAAGAAGCGCGGGTCGATGTCGGCGGCCACCACCGACCCTGCCGGCGTGACCCGCTCAGCGAGCCAGCGGGCGATCGAGCCTCGTCCCGCGCCGACCTCAAGGCAACGCCAGCCGGCGCCGACGCCAAGCTCCCGCAGCCGGCCGATCGTCCTAGGATCGCGAGCGGACTCGAGCAACCCCAGCCGATCGGACTCGCTCGCCGCGCCGGTCTCAGCCATCACGTACTCGCCGCTCGGTGTCATCGCCTGCTTACGGTCCCGTTCCCGCGCTCAAGCTCCCGTTTCCGCGCTCGGCCGCGCCTGTCGCCATCAGCCTCTCCGCCGCGCCCACCCCCACCGGTCCCCCTGCGGCTCGCTCGCGCAGCCGCACGCGCAGGCCCTTGGGGATCATCGTGAAGGCCAGCAGCTCGCTGACCGGCCCCGCGCTCTCGTCCAGTTCGATCTGGAAGTTGCGAGCGATCATCGCCAGCGCCGCCTTGGACTCCAGGAACGCAAGGTTGCGACCCGGGCAGAAACGTGGACCGGCGCCGAAACCGAGAAACGACTTCTGATCCGGCGCGCTGCCATTCTGACCATCGCGCTCATCCTCCAACCAGCGGTCGGGGTCGAACACCTCGGCCCGGTTCACAGCCCGCAGACCCGCCAAGCGGGTGAGCAAGACGAGTCGCGTGCCCGCCGGGATGAGCGTATCCGCCAGCGTCGTGTCCGCGAGGGGCTCGACCCCGAGGATGGGAGCCACCGGCTTCAGGCGCATCGACTCGCGCAGCACCGCCTCGCCATAGCGCAGCTCGCCGACCATGTCGTATCCGCCGGGGAAGCGCTCCTCGCCCAGGACCTCCTCAGCCTCCGCGGCCCACCGCTTCTGAACCTCCGGTTCGCGTGCCAAAAACCACAGCGTCCAGGCCATCGTGTGCGCGGTCGTATCCTCGCCGGCGTAAAGACGTTGCCGACGATTTCCTCGTCGGTGAAGGCGCCGTCGTTTTCCTGGGCGGCGATCATGCTCTCCAGCAGGTTCTCGGGAGCCTCCCGCAGTTGCGGTGTGGCCGCGATCCTGTCCCGCGCCTCTTGTATAAAAGCGCCCACCGCGCTGTCGATCGCCACCCACGAGCGGTCGGCGGCGCGATCGACCGGGAGCTTGAAGTAGCGCCAGTAGGGGATGGGTATCACCAGGCGCCTGCCGCCGATGTAGAAGATCCGCTGGATGTGCTTCTGCAGCTCGCTTTCACCGCGCTCGAGCGTGTTCAGGTCGTGTCCGAACGCGAGCGCCGAGGTCACATCGACCGTGAAGGAACACAGTTCGCGGTCGATGTCCAGGACCCGCCCGTCGCTCGCCGCCGGCTGTAAGCGCTCGAGCAGCCGCCCGGTGCAGGTGCGCACGACATCGAAATACCGTTGCAGGTGGTTTGAGTTGAGCGCGGTCACCGCCAGCCGCCGCTGGCGGCGCCAGTCTTCGCCCTCGGCGTGGAACACACCGTAGGTGCCGGTCAAGTCCTTGGCGTTGATCAGGACCTCGCGCCAGCGCCTGAAACCGTCCGGACGATCGCGCAAGATCGCATTGATCGCGTCCACGTCCGCGATCACGACGAAGTGCCTGCGGCCGAGGTCGAAGCGGAAAACCGGACCGTAGCGCTCACACCAGCGCTCGGCGACCAGGTGCATCTCGGCGGGGCGCAAACGGTGCGCGTTGCCGATCAGCGGCAGCCCCCGCGGCCCGGGCAGCTCGGCGATCGAGCGGGTCGCGGTCATCCCGCACCCCGCAGGCTCATTCCGCGCACAGCCCATCCGAGCACGCCCCCGGCCGCCGGCGCCGGCACGGGCAGTGAACCCGGCAGGCGCACCCGGTGAGCAAGGAGTCGCCCGCGTGCCCGGTCGAGCGCGCTGAGCGCCGCCAGTGCCTGGAGCTCGATCATTGCCTTTAGTCCGCAGTCGCCCGGACCCCGAGGCGGACCGGCAGTGTTTTCATCTGATTGGCGAAGGCAGATTCGAGGTAGGTCGGGGTGTCGAGGATCTCGATCTCGGGAAAGCGGGCGAGGGTCTCCTCGAACAGGATCCGCAGCTCCAGGCGCGCGAGCGCGGTACCCAGGCAGAAGTGCCTGCCGCCGGCGCCGAACGCCTGGTGCTCGGGGTTGCGGCGCACATCGAAACGGTCGGGTTCCTCGTAGCGGGACTCGTCGCGGTTGGAGGACGGGAACCACATCACGAGCTTCTCCCCCTCGCGGATGCTCTGGCCGTGCAGCTCGGTGTCGCGCGTGGCGGTCCGCGCGAAGTGCGCGAACGCGGGAAACATGCGCAACGACTCCTCGACGACGCCCGGTATCAGTCTCGGGTCCTCCACGACCTCGCGCAGCTGGTCGCGGCTTTCCATCAGCGCGCGCATCCCGCTGCAGTACGTCGCCTTGGTGCTGTCGTTCCCGGCGGCCATCAACAGCAGGAAACCCATCACGATCTCGTGATCCTGAAGCTGCTCGCCGTCGAGCTCGGCGTGCACGAGCACGCTCGTGAGATCGTCCGTCGGTGTGACGCGACGCTCGGCGATCAGCCGCCCGCAACGCTCGAAGACTTCGGGCACCTCATTTTCCATCACGCTGTCCGCGCCACCCGGCGTGGCCTCCGGGTCGCCGGCCCCGACGATCGCGTTCATGAGCCTCGCCCACACCGCGTCGTCCTCGGGGGTGAGTCCCATGAAGCTGCCGATCACACGCGCCACCACGGGCTGGGCGACGTCGTTGACGAGATCGCAGTCCTCCCGACCGGCGAGCCGGTCGAGCACTTCGGTGGCGATCGCGCGAATCGCGTCCTCGTGCTCGGCGATCCGCTTCGGCGTGAAGCCGCGCTGAAAGAGCGCCTTCAGGCGGTCGTGCTTGGGCGGGTCCATCCCGATGAACATCGCCTGCTGCAGCTCCAGCGACAGCCCCGTTTTCTTGGTGCCGGTGAAGCCGCCGATCTCCGAGGAGAACGTCTGCCAGTCGCGGCTGACCTCGTGCACGTCCTCGGCCGTGGTGACCGACCAGAAGCCGTCCTCGTCGGGATACTCGGTGAAGCCGTCCGACCAGTGCACCGGGCACTCCGAGCGCAGCCGGGCGAACAGCTCATGCGGCGGACCCTCCCGGAAGTTCGCCCGATCGCCGACGCGCGCGTTCTGCAGATCGCTGTCGCCCGCTGCCGTTTGCGGCATCTCAACCGATGTCATTTGCGACCTCCTGTGAAGTGGTGAGCATGTTGGCCGCCGTGCGGTGCGCGAACGACGTCTCGCTCACGACAGTCACTCCTGTCGTCGTGGAGGCAGCGTCTGCAAAACAGAAGATCGAACCCCATCATCCACCTCCTTCGGGTAGGTGATATCGGAGGGTACGGCACCGGGGCGAAAGCTGACAGACAGACGCACCGCAAACCACGGCCAGATGGCCATGATTGCCCCGTTTCTGGGAGGATTCGGGGATGATGACCGTGGTGCCGCTGATCGGCCGCGAGTCAGAGCTCGCCCAGCTGGACGAGCTGCTGGACCGCACCCGGCTTTTGACCGTGACAGGCGCCGGCGGGTGCGGCAAGACACGTCTGGCGGTGGAGCTGGCCGATCGCGTCAGATCGAGCCGCGATGCTCCCGCGTGCACAACCGTTCTGCTTGCCGGCGTCGCGAGCGATGAGCAGCTCGTCGATGCGCTGCTGCGCGCTCTTGGCGCTCGCGAGCGTTTCGGAGTCTCCCCGAGGCGGGCGCTGCTCGGCCATGTCGCCTCCCGGCGTTTGCTGCTGGTGCTCGACAACTGCGAGCACGTCGCGGCCGAGGTCGCGCGGCTGGTGGGCGAGCTGCTTGACGGCGCTCCGGACGTTCGGCTGCTGGCGACGAGCAGAGCGCCGCTGGCGATCGACGCCGAGCATGTGTTTCGTCTCGGTCCGTTGAGCCTGCCCGCGCCCGGCGGCGGCCTCAGCGAGGTGGTGCGCTCGGATGCTGGACGCCTGTTCGTCGATCGTGCCGCGCAGAACAACCCGGCGTTCGCGCTCACGCCGAGCTCCGCGCGGGCGGTCGCGGAGATCTGCCGCGAGCTCGACGGTCTGCCGCTCGCGATCGTGCTCGCCGCCGCGCGCCTGGACACGTTCTCTGTCGGGGAGATCGCAGACGGCCTGTCACAGGGCGATCGCCTATCCGCGTCCGTCGGGGAAGGGCAGCGCTCCCGGCAGGGCTCCCTACGAGCGTCACTGGACTGGAGCTACCGGCTGCTGGACGAGCACGAGCGAGTCCTGCTGCGGCGCCTGTCGGTGTTCTCCGGCGGCTTCACCCCGAGCGCGACGCGCGCGGTCGCGGCCCCCGAGCTGAGCGAGACGCGCGTACGCGCCCTCTTGGGTGCATTGGAGGAGAAGGGACTGATCGTGCCCGTCTTGCCCAGGCATGGCGAGACGCGCTGGACGTTTCTGCAGACCGTCGGCGAGTACGCCGCCGAGCAGCTTACGCGGGCAGGCGAGCGGGAGCAGATCATGGAGCGGCACCTCGCCCACTTCCTGACCTACGCGGTGCACGCCGACACGCTGCTGCTGGAGGCAGAAGGGCACGAGCGGATCGATCGGGAGACGCCGAACCTGCGGCGCGCACTGGATCGCGCGATCGAGCACGATCCGTGCCGAGCGGTGCGGATCGCCGCTTCGCTGATGCGCCACTGGATCCTCGCCGAGCACTTCCAGGAAGCTCGCTCCACCTCCGCCGCGGTGCTGGCGAGCATGGACGGGGACGGGGATGCTGCCGCGCGCGCGGTCGTGCTGTGCGGCGCAGGACTGACCGGCCTGATGAGCGAGGACTACGCGGGAGCGGTGCAGAGCACCCAAGCCGGCCTGGAGTTGCTCGGCGATGTGCAGGAGGCCGGTGCACAGTCAGTCTGCCTGGGGTTCTCCTCGATGGTGCTGATCCAGACCGGGATGGATCTGGACGGGGGTCTGCGCAACGCCGAGCGCGCGCTGGAGCTGGCGCGATCTGTCGAAAATCCGCTAGGGCTCGCTTTCGCGCTGGTCAATCTCGCGGTGGCCGCCATGTTGTGCGATCGGTTCGACGAGGTCCATGCCGCCTACGACGAGCTTCTCGCGATCCCGAGAGCCCGCGAGCACGCCCGGCTGCGCACCTGGGTCGAGCAGGCAGTTGCCTGGGCGCACGTCACCGCCGGCTCGCCCGAGCGCGCACTCGAGCACGCCGATCGCGGAATCGCACTGGAGGGCGAGTGGCCCTCGATGACTTATTTCCAGGTTCTCAGCTTCCGCATCCACGCGCTCTCGCGGCTCGGGCGCACCGATCAAGCGCTGGCAGAGGGAGCGGACGCGATGCGCCGCGCGCAGGAGTCGGGCGCGCTGCAGGCGATTCCCGCGATCGAGCTGGCGCTGATGATCGCGGAGTTCATGCACGGAGATCCAGACGCAGCCGAGATCCGGGCACTCAGGCTCCTTGAGATGCCGCACCTGCACACCCTGGCGCTCGCGCGCGAGACGCTCGCCCGCGTAGCGCTCACACGCGGTGACTCGAGCGGCGCAGAAACACAGGCTCGCGAGCTCGAAGCGATCGCAGAACGGTCTGGCAGCCCCCGTCATCGCGCACTCGCGGACTTTATCGAGGGATGCGTCGCAGTCGATACCGGCAAGACGGACAGGGGGCGGGACCTGCTGCACGCCGCGCTCCAGACGTATGCCGAGTTTGGTCTGGAGCGTGAAACAGCGGACGTGCTCGACGAGCTTGCGCTGCTCGCCGCGCACGCCGGCGAAGGTCCGCGCGCCGCCCGGCTCGCCGCGGCGGCGGCCTCAGCACGCGCACGGCTCGGTTCTGCGCCCTGGCCGGGAACCAGCGATCGGCTCGACGCCGCCCGGACCAGGCTCCCCGCCGGTGAGCAAGACGGCAACTGGCGAGCGGCCTGGGCGCAGGGCCAGGCGCTCCCGCTCACCGACGCGATCGCCTACGCACGCCGCGGCCGCGGCCCCCGGGACCGTCCACCGGTGGGCTGGGCGAGCCTCACCCCGGTCGAGCTCGATGTCGCGCGGCTGGCGGCGAGCGGCAGCTCCAACCCGGAGATCGCCGCGCGACTGTTCATCGCGCGAGGCACCGTCAAGATGCACCTCTCAAACGCCTACCGCAAGCTCGGTGTCGCCAACCGCGTCGAGCTCGCCACGGCGATCGCGACACACACGCCGGACCTACGCTCATCGATCGACGCCGAGCTTCAGACAGCGGGAAGCCCCTGAGTAGACCCCGACACCGCCCTCTCCCATGCGTCCGTACGCCCGCTCGGCGACCCGCGCTTCACACGGGCCATCATCGTGTTCCTCGCCTGACCCGATAGCGACCGCTGCACGGGCGGCGCCGCGTACCGGCTCGGCGCGGTTCAGGCGGCCGGGATCAAGCGCTCCCGTGCGCGCTCGATGAAGCGGAGCTCGGAGCGGGCGCCGGTCGCCTCGGCCGCCGCGGTCGCCCGGTCCAGCGCGTCCTTTGCCGCTGCGACCTTCTCGGACCCCTCGCCGGCCAGGAGCGCCTCGGCCAGCACCCGATTGGAGACGGCGAGAACGGACTCGTTGCCACGCTCGCGCGCGAGCGTTACCGACTCCTGCGCGGCGTCCAGGGCACGTTGATGATCGCCGGCGCTCAGGAGCGCCTCGGAGAGCCCCGCTATCCGCAACGCCTCAGATTCCAGGCCGGTGCGCGCTTCGCGCCCGAGCTCGATCGCGCTCTCGATCGCGGCGACCGCCTCATCGGGTTCGCCGACCATGAAACGGGCGTAACCGAGAAAATAAAGAGCCTGCACCCGCGAGAAGGCGCCGCCGATCCGCTCGGCGATCTCATATCCCTGGGTCGCATGGGAAAGCACCGTCTCTAACTCCCCGGTGAAACGCGCCAACCAGACGTAGGCTCCGTGCGCCCAGCCCTGGGTCTCGAAGTTTCCCTGCTCCTGCGCGACTCGCATCGCGCGGTCGAGCTCGCACGCCGCCTCCTCGAGGTACCCCATGGGGCACAGAATCAGGCCTCTCAGCATCAGACACCATGCATAGGGGCAAGTCAAGGTGATCCCGTTGCCGAGCGTGGGGTCCTCGGCGCCCAGCGCGATCCCCTCGTCCGCCAGCGCGAGCGCGTCACCCAACCGCCCTCGGATGAATTGCGAGTAGATCGGAACGGCCAGCGCCACTATGCGCAGGGCGGGGTCGCCGATCTCGACGCTCAGACGATTGACCTCCTGCGCGAGCTCCCCGTACTCCTCGACATGCCCGGCCACGCCCCGCACGTTCGCGTACATCGCGGTGATCATCAGCAGGCTCACACGGTCACCGCTTCGCCCAGCCAGCTCCCTGCCGGCCTCGTAGTGAGCGGTCGCCTCCTGCTCTGTGATCCCCAGCCGCCAGCCGTAGTTCAGCCGCCACACACGGGCGGCGAGCGCCAGCCCGCTCGCCTCGTCCGAGTCGGGCAAAGGCTGGACGAGCTCTGAGACCTTGCGCCAGTGCCGGACCGCCTCGGCGACGTCGCTGATGCCCGCCCAGGTGGCGGCGCGCGCCCTCCATCGCGCCGCGGCGAGAGGCTCCCCGGCGGCCTCCCAGTGCTGGGCGAGCAGCGCTGAGCGCTCATCGAGCTTGTCGGGATACAGCTCCTGCAGCGCTTCGGCGACGCGGCGGTGCACCGCCGCGCGGCGCTCGCCGAGCTGGGAGTTGTAGGCGACCTCCTGGGTCAGCGGGTGCTTGAACGCGTAGACCGCTTCGGGGTAGAGCTCCTGCTCATACAGGAACTCCGCCGC
>Ga0335075_10001752_pt1 | contig 35409 bp, 36 predicted proteins | sample Lox_Sample_24_FD_206723 | JGI IMG/M metagenome (GOLD analysis project Ga0335075, IMG submission 206723) | Soil microbial communities from Loxahatchee National Wildlife Refuge, Florida, United States - Lox_Sample_2.4 | ecosystem: Environmental > Terrestrial > Soil > Wetlands | place: USA...
ATCATCGCGATCCTGATCATCGCCACAATCTTCTTCGCGCTGTACGTGCCGCTTTACGCAAGGGCGACCCCGAAGGTCGGCCCCTTCCCGTTCTTCTACTTCTACCTGCTCGTTTACATGATCGCGGTCGCGCCCGTGTTGTGGGTCGTCATCTTGCTGCAGAAGAGGCTGGCACCGCCGGGGGCCGCACCCTCCGCGGACCCGGCCGCCTCGACCGGCGAGGTGACCAGATGAGCCACGTCAACTCGACCACGTTCACGATCGTCATCGTCTTGTTCCTGCTGGTCACCTTGATCGGCTTCGCCGCGGCGCGGTGGCACCGCGGGGGAAACGACCTGATGCACCTGAACGAGTGGGGGCTGGGCGGACGCAGTTTCGGCACGTTCATCGGCTGGTTCCTGCTCGGCGGCGACACCTTCACCGCGTACACGTTTATCGCCGTGCCCTCGGCGGTATACCTCACCGGCGCGGTGTCGGGTTTCTTCGCGGTCTCCTATACGGCCATGACGTTCCCGATCGGGCTGATGTTCCTGCCCCGGCTGTGGTCGGTCTGCCGTGTGCACAACTACGTCACGCCCGCCGACTTCATCCGCGGCCGGTACGGATCCCGCGGCCTTTCCCTGGCCGTGGCGTTTACCGGCATCCTCGCGCTGATGCCGTATATCGCGCTGCAACTGGTGGGCATCCAGGCCGTGATCACGGTGCTGGGAGTAAACGCCTCCTCCAGCAACACCTACGTCAAGGACCTGCCGCTTTTCATCGCGTTCCTCGTGCTCGCCGTGTTCACCTACGTATCCGGGCTGCGCGCCCCGGCGCTGATCGCGTTCGTCAAGGACTTCCTGGTCTACGTGATGATCCTGGTCGCGATCTTCTACATCCCGATCAGGGTGGGCGGCTGGACGCACATCTTCTCCGTCGCCGAGACCCACTTGAAGGCGATCAGCCCGACCACGAAGAAGGCAACCGGGGTGTTCATCCCCACCAAGGGTGAGAGCCAGCTCGCCTTCGCTTCGCTGGCGCTCGGCTCGGCCATGGCGCTGTTCGTCTACCCGCACACGATCACCGGCACCCTGTCGACGAAGCGGCGCGCTGTGATCAAGCGCAACATGGCGCTGCTGCCGTTCTACGGCATCGTGCTCACCCTGATCGCGCTGCTCGGCTACATGGCGCTGGCCGACAAGACCACGGCGGCGAACGTCAAGAAGGCCGGCAACGCGCAGCTCGCGGTGCCGTACCTGTTCCAGCATCTGTTCCCGAGCTGGTTCGCCGGAGTCGCGTTCTCGGCCATCGTCATCGGCGCGCTGGTGCCGGCCGCGATCATGGCCATCGCCGCGGCCAACCTGTTCACCAGGAACATCTTCAAGGAGTTCTTCAAGCCCGACGCCTCACCCAGGCTGGAGACCCGGGTGTCCCAGTGGGCCTCGCTGGTGGTCAAGATCGGCGCGCTGCTGTTCGCGGTGGAGCTACCGCGTGAGTTCTCGATCAACCTGCAGCTGCTTGGCGGCGTCTGGATCCTGCAGGTCTTCCCGGCGCTGGTCGGCGGCCTGTTCACCCGGTGGTTCCACCGCTGGGCGCTGCTGGCGGGCTGGCTGGCCGGCATGATCTTCGGCACGATCGCGGCCTACAAGGTGGCCAGTCCCACCGCGTCGCACTGGGCCGGGTCCACCGACATCGAGTTCGGTCACACCGTCTACATCGGGCTGACCGCGCTCATCCTCAACCTTGCGATCGCGGTGATCCTGACCCTGATCTTCAAGGCGACCAAGGTCCCCGAGGGCGCCGACGAGACCCTGCCGCACCAGTACACCGCCGACCCCGCCGAGCCCCCTGCGGTCCCGACCCCGGCCGGGGTGGGCCCCGGTGTAGGCCTAGGCACCGCCGGAGCCGCCGGGGACTAGGAATTTTTTGACCGAACGGGCCGGGGTTCACGCCCCGGCCCTGCGACCTCGCTCCCCCCGGCTTCGCGCACCCGCCCGTCGGCCTGAGCGAGGAATTGCGTGGCGGCCAGTTCCGCGTACAGCGGGCTGGCCGCGACGAGTTCGGCATGCGTACCCGTTGCCTGGACCAGCCCGGCGTCCATCACGATGATCCGGTCGGCCATCATGACCGTGGACAGGCGGTGCGCGACCACCAGGACGGTGGTCAGCCTGGCCACCTCGGAGATCGTCTCCCGCAACGCCGCCTCGTTGATGGCGTCGAGCTGGGAGGTCACCTCGTCGAGCAGCAGCAGCCTGGGGCGGCGCAGCAGCGCGCGGGCGATGGCGACCCGCTGGCGCTCGCCGCCTGACAGCCGCTGCCCGCGGTGCCCGACCAGGGTCTCCAGCCCCTCGGGCAGCCGCGCGATCAGCTCGGTGAGCCGGGCGATCGCCACCGCCTCGTCGAGCTGCCCCTCCCCCGCCTCCGGCGCGCCGAACAGCAGGTTCTCCCGTAGTGTCCCGGACAGCACAGGCGCGTCCTGTTCGACGTAGCCGATCGCCGCCCGCAGCTCCGCCAGCGGCCAGTCCCTCACGTCCATCCCGCCGACGAGAACCCGCCCGTCCTCGGCCCCGTAGAACCGCTCGACCAGGGAGAATACCGTGGTCTTTCCTGCGCCGGACGGGCCCACGAACGCCGTCATGCCGCCGGGCGGAATGCTGAAACTGACGCCGTGATGCGCCGGGAGCCGGTCCCGGTAGCTGAATCGCACCTGGTCGAACTCGACGGACAGCGGGCCGGGCGGGGCGGCTTGCGTGGCCTGCCTGGCATCGCCGGTGGCCCTGGTCGTCTCGGTCTCCCCCCCGGCCTCGATTGGCTCGGCGGGCAGGCGCTCGGCCTGCAGGATCCTGGTGGCCGCGGCCGCGCCGACCTGGTACTGGGTGATCGCGTTCGTGACCTGGTTCAGCGGCCCCATCATGTAGATGATGTAGAGCAGGAACGCGACCAGCGTGCCTACGCTGACCGTCCCCGAGGCGACCTGGGCGCCGCCGACGGCCAGCACGGCGAGGAACGCGAACTGGATCGACAACTCGGTGGTGTTGCCGACCACGGCCTGCCAGAGGTCGGCGCGGAGGTTGGCCCGCCACACCTGCTCGGCCGCCTCGTGCAGGCGCGCTCCCTCGCGCTGTTCCGCGCCGCTGGCCTTTACGGTGCGGAACGAGCCGAGCACCCGCTCCAGCGCGGAGGTCATCGCGCCAAGGGACTGCTGTGCGATGCGTGTCTGATTGCCGATTCTCGGCATCACCACGCTGTCCATGACCACCACGGTGGACAGCGCGCCCAGCGCGACACCGAGCAGCACGACGTCGACCACGCCCATCAGCACCAGTGCGCCAAGCAGCGTCAGCGAGCCGATGGCGAAGCCGACCGCGGCACCGGAAATGGCGCCGCGCAGCAGCACCGTGTCCGCCGTGGCGCGAGCCATCAGGTCACCTGGCTCGCTGCGGTCCAGCGCCCCGACAGTGATCCTGATAAGCCGGTCGATCACGCGCTTGCGGGCGGTCAGCACGATCGTCTCGGCCGCGCGCAGCAGCACGTAGCTGCCGGCCGCGCCCAGCGCCGCGTCGGCCAGCATCAGCAGGCACATGGCCACGATCACCACGGTGATGCCGCGATGCCGGGACAGGTCCTCGATGAGCAACCGCACTATCAGCGGCAGCAGCAGCCCGGTCGCCCCGGTGGCCAGGCTCAGCACGGCGCCTGCCAGCAAGGCCAGCCGCTGCGGCCGGATGTAGCCGTACATCTCGCGCAGGCTGGCCCGCTCGTTCTTTAGCTTGCGACGCGCCATCGGGCCGAACTCGTTGAGCATCACGCCGTCTCCCCGTGGTTACCGCTGCCGCTCCGCGTTTACCGCTCCGGCTGTCAGCATACGCTGACGCCGGGTTTGCGGGTTTTCTGCTGGCTACTGCCTGGTAACGTCTCCCTCGTGGCACGGATATCCGGACAAGGCGGTGCACACGCGGTTGCGGTGGCGCGAGAGTACGGCGTGCCTGTCATGTTCACGCTGTCGGGCGGGCACGTGTTCCCGCTGTACGACGCCGCGGTCAAGGGTGATCCGCCGCTGCGGATGGTGGACGTGCGGCATGAGCAGACCGCGGTGTTCGCGGCCGAGGCGACCGCGCGCCTGACCCGGGTTCCGGGGCTGGCCGCGGTGACCGCGGGGCCGGGGGTGACCAACTCGGTGAGCGCGGTGACGACCGCATGGTTCAACGGTGCGCCGGTGGTGCTGCTGGCCGGGCGGGCGCCGGACTACCGCTGGGGCCAGGGCAGCCTGCAGGAGATCGACCACCCGCCGCTGCTGGCGCCCGTGACCAAGCGGGCCTGGACCGAGCATGAGGTCGCGAAGGTGGCCGGATCGGTCGACGAGGCCTTCCGGCTGGCGACCACCCCGCATCGCGGGCCTGTGTTCCTTGATCTCTCGCTCGAGGCGATTTACGGGCAGGCCGAGGCGGACCTTCCCGTCGCTGGCGCCCAGGCCGCAGGGGCGCCGACTCTGGGGGCAGGGCCGGATCCAGAGGACGTCAGCCGGATCGCGGGCCTGCTGCGGGCGGCGCGGCGTCCGGTCCTGATCCTGGGCTCTGACGTATGGCTGGGCGGCGGCCAGGACGCGGCGCGGCGGGCCGCCGAGGAACTGCGGCTGCCGGTCGTAGCCAACGGGCAGGCGCGGGGTGTGCTGCCCGGCGGGCACGACCTGCTGGTCACGCGGGCCCGTTCGGTGGCGCTTCGCGAGGCGGACCTGGTCGTCGTGGCGGGCGCGCCACTGGACTTCCGGCTGGGGTACGGGTCGTTCGGCCCGCAGGATGCGCCGGCGCAGGTCGTGCACGTGGCCGACGCGCCGGGCGGGATCGCGGGGCACGTGCCGCTCGCCGCCTCGGCCGCCGGAGACATGGGCGCGTTCTTCGATGCCGTGGCGGCGCAGGCTTCGCCCGCCGGTGCTGACCCTGACTGGATGTCGCGGCTGGCGGGGGCGGTCCGCGCCGCGCGTGACTCGGATGGCCCGCTGCTTGGCAGCGACGCGGAGCCGGTGCACCCGGCGCGTATCTACGGCGAACTGCTCAAGGTGCTCGACGACGACGCGGTGGTGATCGGTGACGGCGGCGATTTCGTGTCGTTCGCGGGAAAGTACATCGAGCCCGGCCGACCGGGCGGGTGGCTTGACCCGGGGCCGTTCGGCTGCCTGGGCACCGGGCTCGGCTACGCGATCGCGGCCCGCCTGGCGCGCCCGTCCGCCCAGGTTGTCCTGCTGCTCGGCGACGGCGCGGCCGGCTTCTCGCTGATGGACGCCGACACTCTGGTCCGGCACCGGCTTCCGGTGGTCATCGTGTGCGGGAACAACGGCGCCTGGGGCCTGGAAAAGCATCCGATGCGGGCCCTGTACGGCTACGACGTCCTGGCCGACCTCCAGCCCGGGTGCCGCTACGACGAGGTCGTCCGCGCCCTGGGCGGGGCAGGCGAGATCGTCACCACCCCGGAAGGCATCGCCCCGGCCCTGCACCGCGCCTTCGCCGCGGACGTCCCCTATCTGGTCAACGTCGTCACCGACCCCGAGGTCGCCTACCCGCGCTCAACCACGGGCGTGTAGCGGGGACCGACCTACTCCGGCTGGGGCGGGGCGCGTGCCCCATTCCCGGCGTTCCGAGCGGGGTGCGTGTGCCACAAGCCCCGTCTTGCGGGGCCGGGGGGCCCCAAGCCCCGAACGCCCGCGCCGCACCCCGGCCCCGCGCGCCGTCGGCCGGGGCTACAGAGGCTGAGGTGACTGCTGATGCGGGCGGCCAGGAGCGCCGTGGGGCGCTAGAAGGACCCGGAGGTTCAGCGTGGCTTCGATGGCCGGCACAGCCCCTGGTCAGGGTCGCGCTCCCCTCCTGCGCGATCATGCCAGGGGATCTGAGCCGGGCCATCGGATCACTCTGGCTGGACCGCTCGGGTCCGCCTGGCGATGGCGATGGCGGCGACGGCGATCCATAGGAGTTCCAGGCCGAGGAACACGCGCTCGTACAGGCCGTCGGGGCCGTGGTGGTGCTTGAGGGCGGAACCGAGCAGGAGGTAGGCGATGGCGCCGGCTACGGAGATGGAGAGCAGGACGGGCGCCGACGGGCGCCAGGCCGGGTCGGACATGAGGCTGGCGGATATCAGGATGGCGCCGATCGCGATGCAGGTGAACGCGATGAAAGCGAGGACCAGGTGGACGACGCCGCTGCCGTGCTGGGGCTGGCCCTCGAGGTCGTCGGCGAAGAACGCGAGCAGGCCGGAGCAGATCGCCCAGGTGACGAGCAGGGCCAGGCCGCCGCGGGTGCGGCCATCGGGGCGGACAACCCGGTACAGCGCGTTGGCGAGGGCCAGGGACAAGGCGCAGCGCAGCAGGAAGTTCAGATCCATCACCCAGAACCACGGACCGCGGCCGTAGTCGCTTTCCGCGTTATAGATCAGGCTGTAGCCCGGCCGCAGGAACGCCAGCAGGACATCGACGGCCACGTAGACGGCGACCCCAGCGAGGGTGAGCCGGGCCAGCGGCCTCGCTTGGGACGGGGCTGGGCGCTGCCGCGGCGCCGAGACGGCGGCAGTCATAGGGATCCCCGCATGGGCCGACCGAAGCGGGGACGGCGGGTCCGCGGCTGGCGAAGGCGCCGCGAATCACGGGTCCGCGGCCGGCGGAGGCGCCGCGAGAAAGAGCAACCTGGTTGCATATCGGTCAGTATGCTGGAGCCATGGCCGCGGAGTCAACTGCCACGTATCGGTTCGGCGACCTGCTCGCGCTGACCAGGCAGAGCTGGCTCGGCCAGATGAGCAGCCGCCTGGAAAGGCTCGGTTATACCGACTACCGGCGCAGCGACGCGGCCGCGATGCGGATGCTGTGGCGGGGTCCGCTGCCGATCGGCCACCTCGGCGCGGGCCTGGGCGTGACCAGGCAGGCGGCAAGGAAGGTCGCCGATGGGCTGGAGCAGCGGGGCTTCGCCACGACCGAACGGGACTCGCGCGACACCAGGCAGCTGAACGTCACACTCACCCAGACCGGACGCGACTACGCCCGCGCCATCACCGCCGTCATCGACGAGCTCAACCGGGAGGTCGCCGGGCGGGTAAGCCCGGCCGAGCTCGCCGCGGCGGACGCCGTGCTGCGCGCCGCCCTGTTCGACGACAGCGCCAGGCAGCGAGCCAGCCGACTGCCCCGACCTGCGGGGCAACCTCCGGCGGAGGCGCCGTCTTAGCGGATGGGCATGCTCATACGGCGTGTGAGGTCCCCGGCACCGGGGGCGTTACCTAAGCGATGACGGCGATTAGGTCGCCTTCCTGGACCACGTCGCCCTCGGCCACGTGCATCTTGGTGACCACGCCGGAGCCTTCGGCCAGGACCGGGATCTCCATCTTCATCGACTCGAGGATGACCAGCGTGTCGCCGTCATCGACGTGATCCCCTTCCGCCGCGACGACCTTCCACACGTTCGCGACCATCTCCGCGCGGACCTCAGCCACGGACGACTCCTGTCTGTCGGCTATGTCATTCTAAGCTGCGCTGCCAACGCCACTGTGCTAGGTGGAGCGCAGCCTGCTCACCAGGGACGTGTCGTAATCGCCGCTGACGAACTCCGGGCTGGCGAGCAACTCGGCGTGAAACGGCAGGTTGGTCTTCGGGCCGGTCACGGCGAACGCGGCGACCGCACGGCCGGCCCGCTCGATCGCCTGGCGCCGGTCGGCGCCGTGCGCGCACAGCTTGGCCAGCAGCGGGTCGTAGAACGGCGTCACGGTGTTGCCTGCCTGGTAGCCGGCATCGACTCGGATGCCCGGGCCGGTCGGCTCCGCCCACTCGGTGATCGTCCCGGGGGACGGCAGGAACCGCACCGGATCCTCGGCGTAGACCCGCAGCTCGAGTGCGTGCCCGGCGGGCCGGACGGCAGCGGGGTCGAAGGAAGGCGCCTCGCCCGCGGCGATGCGGAACTGCTGCTCGACCAGGTCGATGCCGGTGACAAGCTCGGTGACGGGGTGCTCCACCTGCAGCCGGGTGTTCATCTCGAGGAAGACGAACGACCCGGTGCCGGTATCCACGAGGCATTCGACCGTCCCGGCGCCGCGGTATCCGACCGCCTGACCGGCCCGCACGGCCGCGTCCAGCATCCGATCCCGCAGCGCGGCGGAAACACCCGGTGACGGGGTCTCCTCGGCGACCTTCTGGTGACGCCGCTGCACCGAGCAGTCGCGTTCGCCCAGCGCGAGCACTGTCCCGTCGGCCAGGCCGAGGATCTGGACCTCGACGTGGCGGGCGTGTTGCACGAAGCGCTCGAGCAGGATCTCCGGCGAGCCGAAGAACCGCTCCGCCCGCGACCGTGCCGTCTCGAACGCGGCCTGCAGCTCGGTCGGGTCCGACGCCACGCCCATGCCGATCCCGCCGCCGCCGGCCGCGGCCTTGACCATGACGGGATAGCCGATACGGGCCGCCTCGGCGACAGCCGCGGCGGCGTCGGTCAGTGGCTCGCGGCTGCCCGGTGACACCGGCACGCCCGCCTGCTCCATCAGGTTCCTGGCCCGGATCTTGTCGCCCATCTGCTCGATCGCCGCCGGGTCCGGGCCCACCCAGGTCAGGCCGGCCGCCGCCACCTTACGGGCGAAGTCGGCGTTCTCGGCCAGGAAGCCGTAGCCGGGGTGCACCGCGGCGGCCTTGGTCTTGCGGGCGGCTTCGATGATCGCCGTGGCGTCCAGGTAGCTTTGCGCCGGCGGCGCAGGTCCGATGTGCACCGCCTCGTCGGCCTCGCGGACGTAGGGCAGGTCCGCGTCGGCGTCCGAGTACAGCGCGACCGCCCGGACCCCCATCCGGCGCGCAGTCCGGATCACCCGCCTGGCGATCTCGCCCCGGTTAGCGACAAGCACCGAATCGAACACCAGCCAAGCCTACTGGCGCCCGCAAGCCCAAGCCCGCCGACTGGACTCCCCGCGAGCCAAAGCCGTTACAGCTGGATGACCGACCTGCGGGTGACCACCCGGCTCAGCGCCTCGACCGCCTCCGGGTCGTACTCGCTGGCGGTGTCTAGCCGGAGCTGCTGCACGGCCGCGGCCGCGCGGGAGGGATCAAGCGAGCTGCCCACCAGGTCGTCGAAGGCGTTAGCGGCCTTGATTATGCGGCTGCTCAGCGGTGGCCTGGACTCGCCGTCGACCGGGCGGACGGGATAACCCGGACCGCTCCGGTAGCCCTCGTGAGCCACTTCCACGCCGCGGTAGGGCTCGTTCTGCCTGCGGACGATCTCGGCCACCGAGCCGAGGACCCGCGCCTGCTGGATCACTTCGGCGCCAAGCTCGGCTATGCGCTGCTGGTCCCGCCGGGACACCAGGACCGTGGCCCCGCCTGGTATCGGGTCGGCCAGCGAGAGCTGGCCGATGTCATGCATCAGGGCCGCGTACTCGAGCTCGAGCAGCTCGGGCTCGTGGATGCCAAGTTCCCGGCCGACGGCCACGGACAGCCTGCTCACCCGCTCGGAGTGGCCAGGTTCCACGTACCCGCCGATCTCGGTGACCTTGGCCAGCGCCCGGACCGTTTGCAGGTAGGTCGCCCGGATCCCGGCGTAGCGGCGGAACGCCACCTGGGTGACCAGGAGCGGGGCGATGAACACCGCCAGGGCGGCCAGTCCCATCGCCTCCGCGGCGAACGCGATGAGCAGGGCCGACGCCCCGACCGCCGCACCCAGCGGGAGCTGGACGCGCATCTCGTCGACCAGCGCGACCCGGAACCTGGCCCGCTGCTCATCGACCCGCATCAGCGCGGTTAGCACGGCCTCGAGCAGCAACGCGACCACGGCCAGCGCCGTCATCAACGAGAACGCGAGCCCCCAGTGGCTGACCACGGCGTGGTTCCCGGCCAGCGGGCGGAAAATGAAGGCGACGAAGGCCACGCAGAGCAGGCGGATGGCCATCGCGCCCACTTTTGCCGGCCGGCCCACGGCCAGGTGCGGCAGCGCGCCGACGATCATGCCGATTGCGGTGACGGTGACAACCTGCTCGGCGGTATACCGAACCTGGTTGTCCCCGACCCAGATGAGCAGGGCGTAGGCGAGCGCCCCCGCCGTTCCGATCGGGGCCGTCTCACGGTCGCCCGGCAGGTTCAGCCGGAGCAGCTCGCCGAACGCGATCAGCACGCCGAACGCCAGCGCGATCCTGGGATCCTCCAGGCCCCCGACCCCCGTCTGCGCGACCGAGGCTATGAGCACCATCCCGGCCGCCACGACCAGCACCAGCAGGCCGGAATCCCGCACCTGCCAGGGAAACCTGTGCAGCTCGCGTCGTCCGGTCACCGCGGGTCCTTCGCGATGTCAGCCGGTGTCGGCCACGCGTAGCGGCGCGCCGGGGTCGTCGTGGTCCTGCGAGGCGATCACGATCAGTTCGTCGACGGCGGGCAGCTCGGGGCGCTGCCAGCCGTCGCGCTTGATCGCGGCCACGAAGGCATCTACGAAGGCCGGGTCGAACTGCGTGCCCGACCATTTCCTCAGTTCCCAGATCGCCTCTTCGATCGGGCGAGCACCACGGTAGGAGCGGGTGGACGTCATGGCGTCGAAGGCGTCGGCGACCGCCAGCACCCGGGCAAACTCGGGAATCTCGTCGCCGGCCAGCCCCATCGGATAGCCCCGGCCGTCGATCCGCTCGTGATGATGCATGATCCCGGCCAGGGCCTCGTCGAGGAACCCGATCTCCCGGACGATGTCCAGGCCGCGCATCGGGTGCAGCTGGATGGCTGCGTACTCCTCCTCCGTCAGCTTCCCTGTCTTCTGCAGGACCTTGGTCGGCACGCCGAGCTTGCCGACATCATGCAGCATCCCGGCGTGCCTGATCGCATCGACCCGTTCGGCCCGCATGCCGATCTCGCGCGCGATCATGACAGAACCGCGAGAGACCCGCTCGCTGTGCCCGCGGGTGTAGAAGTCCTTGGTCTCCACCGCCTGGCACAGCGCGCCCACCGTCGCCTCGTAGGCCTGCTGCTGCTCGGCGATCTGGGCCACGGCCCAGCGGGCGACGAACAGGGGGACCAGGATGAGCGCCGGCGCGAACACCCCGGCCACGCTCCACACTGCGGCGATCAGCAGCCCGAACGCCCCGTAGCCGACATCGGAGGCGACCAGCTTGACGCCCATGCCCAGCGGAGCGCGCCGGCCGGCCGAGTCACGGTCGCTGGTCAGCCACAGCACGCCGGTCAGCAACGTGATGTTGATGACCGCGTGCAATGCGGCCGCGGCCGCGAACGGGGCGATCAGCTTCGGGAACTCCGTGGAGTCCGGGACGCCGACGTGCCCGCCCGTGGACACGAAGACCTGGCCGGCCAGGTACGCCGACAGCGCCATCATGCCCGTGTTGAACACACGCTGGATCAAGGAGGGACCCCGGCGCATCCCGAATACGGTGCAGGCTCCGACCAGCGCCGCGCCGACGGGGCCCAGCAGGACGACCGCGGCCAGGGTGGCGGAGGAGTTCGGGGACCAGGCCAGTTGCCGCGGGCGCAGCAAGGTGGCGGTCGACTCGAACACGACGAGCAGCAAGCCGAGAACCGCTGCGTCCCCCCATGCGATGCCGCCGAACGGACCACGGATGATCACCACAGCGGCGGCGACCACCACTACGGCGACGTACAACCACGTGGCCCGTGAGAGCCTATCCAGGCGCTCCCCCTTCACAGCCAAGGGCGTGTAACGGGGGCTATGCTCCAACCCTCCTACCCCCACGTGGCCCCAGAGAAGACGGCCGGACAAACCCGGCTCGCCATCACCTCACTTACTGCACGCGTGACACCGCCGGACGGACGCATGGAGCTGACCTCCCTAACAACTACCTACAGCTCACCGGATATCGTCCAGGGTCAAGGATAACGTGGCCACAACCGTTCTCGCAGGCCCAAATCTCATCGCGAACAAATCGGGGGCCTGATAGTCACAACGGGCATTCAAATGTGGCACACCCGGCGCAATTGCCACACACCTGGCAAATCGGGTGTCAGGAGGCTACTCGGCGAACTCGATCGTGGCCCTGACTTCCCGGATACGCACGAGGATTTTCGCGCGCAGGTCGGCGGGCGCCGGATCACAGCCGCAGTGCTTCTGGACGAGGCGCTTGACCGCCTCCTCCAGGCCGTATTCGCGCAGGCAGGGGCCGCACTCATCCAGGTGCTGGCGGATCTTCGCGCAATCGAGGTCGCCGAGTTCGCCGTCCAGGTAGCCGTAGACCCGGTCCAGCACCTCGGTACACGGCGTCTCGTGTGGCTTTCCGCAGCTCATCGCCCTTCCTCCCCCGGCACGGAAGCGTCGGAACCCGCGCGCGCCAAGCCGCGATCCGACGCGTAATCCTGGAGCAGATCCCGCAGCTGACGCCGACCGCGGTGCAAACGCGACATCACGGTTCCGATGGGCGTATCCATGATGTCCGCGATCTCCTTGTACGAGAACCCCTCCACGTCAGCCAGGTAGACCGCGATCCTGAATTCCTCGGGCAGCGCCTGGAGCGCCTCCTTAATGTCAGAATCGGGCAACCGTTCCAGCGCTTCGGCCTCGGCTGACTTCAATCCCCCTGAGGTGTGCGACGCTGCCCGGGCCAGCTGCCAGTCCTCGACTTCCTCCGCACCGGAACGCTGCGGCTCGCGCTGCCGCTTGCGGTAGGTGTTGATGAAAGTGTTGGTAAGGATCCGGAACAGCCACGCCTTCAGGTTGGTTCCCGGCTGGAATTGGTGGAACGAGGCGTATGCCTTGGCGAACGTCTCCTGCACCAGGTCTTCGGCGTCCGCCGGGTTGCGAGTCATCCGAAGAGCTGCGGAGTACAGCTGGTCCAGGTAGGGCAGCACCTCCTGCTCGAAGCGCTCACCGCGCTGTTCGAGGGTCTCCGGAACGGGACTCACCCCCTCGGGCTCGTGCGGAATCAGACCGCTCGCGTGCAAACCATATGAGCGGGAGGATACCGTGCCCGAGAATGAAGCGAGATTCAGCGTGCCCTGTGGCGGGGAGGCGACTGCCATGCCGCGTTCAACACGGCGGGACCGCCCGTCATTCCACGATCCGAGACTGCGGCGATGCCGACAATCGGTACCGCCGGCAGGTGAGAACTTCGGCTGACCGGGAACGCTAAACGGTGGAAGGCGCTCCCGCTTCGGGAGCGCCGAGTCAGGAGCCAGGCCCGTGCACCCTGCGGCCAGCGTAGCCACCGCGCCAGATACCGATCATCTCCCCGCCTACCGGCTGTTCCACGATGCCGTGGTGCGGGCCCAGCTACATTCCTGGCTGCCGCGCGCCCGCCACCTCATCGTGGATCTGTCCGGACCCCACAGCCCCGCCGCCGAACTAGCCGCCCTGGCCGGCCACAAAGTCCTCCGCGTGATCGACACGACCCCGGCAAGCCACGCGGAAGGTGAAAGGAGTCAGGCGGAAAACGGAAGTGGGTGGGCCGCCGACGCACACCGGGGTCCTCCCGCGAGCCAAAGGCGCGCCGGCGCCGACTGGAGTGAGGAGCGAGGAACGAGCGACGAGGGAAGGAGGCGCCCCGAGAGGCGCGCCGGAGGCGAGCGGGACAATAGAGCGAGGGGGACAATACAGCTTGTCGCTGACTCGTCACGGCTGTCCTTTCTGTCGGACCGTTGCGCCGACGACGTCATCGCCGATGACCGGGCGCTGTCGACCCACCTGGCCGCCGAGGCGATGATCGCGGAGATCGCTCGGGTTCTGCGCCCGGCCGGGCGCGTGCTCGCCTGCGTCGACTCGCTCGTCCTCGGCATGGCGGCGCTGGCGGACCAGCATCGCTGGGCCCACCTGGTGGACCTGCCGCATGCCGACGTGGTGCTTGTGCCCTGGCCGGACGGGACCATTACCCGGTGCTACGGTCCGGACCAGGCGCGCGAACTGTTCACCGGAGCCGGGCTTGCGGTCGACTGGATCCGGCCCCGCACCGTGTTCTCCGAGTCCATGGTCGCGCAGGTGCTCCGGCGCAACCCGGCCAGCCTGCCCAAGCTCGTCCGGGCCGAACTGGCCGCTAGGTCCGACGAGTCGCTCGGTGCGCAGCTGGTCATCGCGGCCAGCAAGCGTTAGTCCTGGTTAGCGGCGGCGGGCGCGCTTGGCCTGGCAGCCGACGCAGCGGGACGCGTCGGGTCGCGCATCGAGACGGCCGTCAGGAATGTCGGTCCCGCAGTCCACGCACCGGCCATAGGTGCTCGCCTCGATCCGCGCGAGCGCGGCAAGCACCTCGTCTCGCTGGCCGCGGGCCGAGTGCAGGATCGCCTCGGTGCGATCGGTCTCGGACAGCGTGGATCCCGCATCGGCCGAGTCCTGGGGATACCCCGTGCCAGCCAGGGGCGCGGGACGTTCTCCCTGCAAGACGGCTATCGACCGATCCAGTTCGTCGCGCATCTCCTCAAGGCGCTTACGGGCGACGGTAATCTCCACTGATGTCCTCGCATCCCGTCCGCGTGTGCCGCGCAGCCCAGGCTTTGTTGCGGGCACTGCCTGGCTTCGCGGCCGCGGACTTAGAACAACTCGCCCGGCGGCCGCTCCTGGTTAGCGGACAGGGGCGCGATGAGCTCGGGTCCGTTGTTCCGCACGAAGTTGACCGCCGTCGAAACGGGGTGTGACGTCAGGCCGCCCGCCATGGCGGGCAGCAAGGTCGCGTGAAGCTGGCCGGGCTCGGAGTTGTCCGGGTTAAGCCAGTCGGCCCAGTGGTCGCGCGCGATCACCATGGGCATGCGGTCGTGGATCTGGCCGACATCGTCGGTCGCCTGCGTCGTGATGATCGCGGCCGTCCACAGCCAGGCGCGTTCGTGGTCAGGGGGCACGGCCTCGTCGCGCCAGAGCTCGTAGAGTCCGGCGAAGGCCAGGGCATCACCGTCCTTGCTGTAGATGTAGTAGGGCTGCTTGCGCTGTTTGCCCTGCTCGGAAACGGCCTGCCACTCGTAGTAGCCGTCGGCAGGCAGGATGCAGCGGCGCCGGGCGAACGCGCGCCGGAACGCGGGCTTGACCGCGACGGTCTCGGCGCGGGCGTTGATGAGCCTGGCCCCGCCCGAGGCGTCCTTCGCCCAGGACGGGACGAGGCCCCACCGCACGACGCGCAGCTCCCTGGCCGAGGGCCGCTCCGGTTCGTCCCCGTGCGGGGTTTCCTCGTCACGCGGACGCCGTTCCAGGACCGCGAACACCCTCTTGGTGGGCGCCACGTTGTAGTCAGGATCAGGCTCCCGGTCCGGTCCGTCGCCGGCACGGTCGCGCTCGATGCTGAACTCCTCGAGGAGCTCGAGGCGCTTACGCGCCGACACGAAACGACCGCACATGCAAAGCTTCCCTAAGTGAATGCAATCCGGACACGTCCCATTAAGCCTGGATTGGCTTTTCATAACCATAATCCGGCTCCGCCAAACCCCTGAGGGTAACCAGAGCCCAGAGGTACGGACCGAGAGCCACGCGCCACGAGGTGTGGAAGCGGGAAATGTGGAAGCCGGGGCGGCGCGGAAGCCAGCGCGGCGCAGGGAGGCACAGAAGCTAGGGAGGCACGGAAGCCGAAGCGGCGGAAGCCGGGGAGAAGTGGGAGCGGGCAGCCCCCCTTGGGGGGCCCAGGGGGGAATGGGGGGGCGGGAGCCCCCATGCGGGGGGGTCACCGGGGGGGTCCCCCCCGGGGGAAACACAGTACGCTCATGGCTATGCACGCAGCCAGCGACGACCGGGACCGGGCCTGGGCCGCGCCCGCCGCGACCGGGCCGGTCAGCGCCGTGGTCCGGCTGCCCGCGTCCAAATCAATCACCAACCGGGCCTTGGTCCTGGCCGCCCTGTCCGACGGGCCGGCGTGGATCGCCGGCCCGCTGCGGGCCAGGGATACCCTGCTCGCGGCGGCCGGGCTGCGCGCGATGGGAACCGAGATCACCGATGGCGGGCCGGAATCCGAAGCGGGATGGCGGGTGGTCGCCGGGCAGCCGCCTGCGGGTTCGCGGGTCAGCGTCGACGTGGGCAATGCCGGCACCGTCCTGCGGTTCCTGCCCGCGGTCGCCGCGCTGAGGTCGGCCTCGGTGTATTTCGACGGTGACGAACGGATCAGGCAGCGTCCCGTCGGCCCGATCCTGGAGGCGCTGCACCGGATCGGCGCCCGCATCGAAGACGAAGGCCGGGGTGCGGTCCCGTTCACCGTGCTCGGGCAGGGCCAGGTGCGCGGCGGAGCCGTCACGCTGGACGCCTCCGGTTCGTCGCAGCTGGTCTCCGGTCTGCTGCTGGCGGCACCCCGGTTCGACCAGGGCATCGAGATACGGCACGAGGGGCCGCCCGTACCCTCGGCCCCGCACATTGCCATGACCGTCAGGATGCTCCGGGCCGCCGGAGCCGACGTCACCCAGACGGAATCCGGCGGGTCGGGACGACCGGACGAGTGGCGGGTCCGGCCTGGCCGGCTCGACCTGGGATCGGTCACGGTGGAACCAGACCTGTCCAACGCGGGACCGTTCCTGGCCGCGGCGCTGGTGACCGGCGGGACGGTCAGCGTGCCCGGCTGGCCGCGGGACAGCCTGCAGGCAACCGGGCCGATCCTCGACGTGCTGACCCGCATGGGCGCGCGGTGCGAGGTCGGCGCGGACGGGCTGACGATATCGGGTACCGGCACGATCCGCGGTATCGATGCGGACCTGCGCGACATCGCCGAACTCGCGCCGGTGCTTGTCGCGGTGGCGGCGCTGGCGGACACGCCGTCGGTGTTCACCGGGCTGGCGCACACGCGGCGCCATGAGACCGACCGGCTGGCCGCGCCGGCCAAGGAGATCAATGCGCTCGGCGGCGACATCACCGAACTGCCCGACGGCTTGCAGATCCGGCCGTGTCCGCTGCGTGCGCACGCGGCCGGCCGGCCGTTCGATACATATGATGACCACCGGATGGTGATGGCGGCGGCCGTGCTCGGCCTGGTCATTCCGGGCGTCCGGGTGGCCAACGCGGCGACCGTGGCCAAGACGTTCCCCGGGTTCACCGGCGTCTGGACGGAAATGCTGGACCCGGGCATGCTGGGATCGGGACGCTGAGCCCGCGGCCCGGCTACGCGCAGCTCGACGAGGACGACGTCCGGGTCCGTCCGGGCCGCGGTTCACGGCCGCGCACCAGGCGGCGCCCCGCGCACTCAAGCGCGGTGCTCGGCTTCGTGACCAGCGTGGACCGCGGTCGTTACGGGTGCATGTCCGACGGCAGGCTGGTCGTGGCCATGAAGGCCCGCGAGCTCGGCGGCCGAGGCTCGGTCGTGGTCGGCGACCGGGTCGCGCTGGCCGGCGACACGTCGGGCGCCGAGGGAACGCTGGCCCGGATCGTCCGGGTGGAGACGCGGACCAGCGTGCTGCGCCGGTCCCCCGACGACACCGACCCGAGCGAACGGATCATCGTGGCCAACGCCGACCAGATGGTCGTCGTGTGCGCGCTGGCCCAGCCGCCGCCGCGGCTCCGCTTCGTGGACCGCTGCCTGGTCGCCGCCTACGACGCCGGGCTCGACCCGCTGCTCCTGCTGACCAAGGCCGACCTGGCGTCGCCGCGCAAGATCCGCGCCTTCTACGCTCCGCTCGACCTGCCCATGCTGACCACGCGGCGGCCGCTGCCGCCGCGCACGCTGTCCCGGGTGCGGAACGTGCTGACCGGCCAGATCAGCGTGCTCATCGGGCAGTCGGGGGTGGGCAAGTCCACGCTGGTGAACCTGTTGATCCCGGAGGCGGCCCGGACGACGGGTACGGTCAACCCGGTGACCGGCCGGGGCAGGCACACGTCCTCATCCGCGGTGGCGCTGCCGCTGGGCGACGGCTGGCTCATCGACACGCCGGGGCTGCGCGGGTTCGGGCTGGGGCACGTGAGCGCGGAGCGGGTGGTGGAGGCGTTCGGTGACCTGGCCGAGGGCACGGCCGGGTGCCCGCCCGGATGCGACCACCTGTCTTCGGGCTGCGCGCTTGACGAGTGGGCGCGCGAACACCACGCCGAGGCCCGGCTCGACTCGCTGCGCCGCCTTCTGCGCAGCCGCGAGGGTACCGACTAGGTCGGCCCTGCTGGTTCAACCCTGGCAGGATCCCTGCCACTCGCCGAAGTTGAAGCACCAGTTCCACACGCCGTTCTCGGTCTTGGCGCCGGCGATACGCAGCCTGCTGAAGTAGCGCGTACCGTCATGGTTCTTGACGTCAGAAAGCGTCAGCCTGGCATGGCCCTCGTTGTGGGTGCCGAAGTCGATTACGTACATCGTGGCCGTACCAGCCGCGGTCTTGCTGCCCCAGCTCGACCAGTGAGCGCCACGGAACTCGGTCGCCGGACCTACGGTCAGGTACCACGACGACGGCCGGACCACGCCCTTGTAGGGATGCGGACCAGCCAGGACCGGCTCGTAGACGACCACCGACGGCTTCGGCGCCGACGCGACGGCCGTGCCCGCGCTCGCGGCGAGCAGGCTGGCGGCAAGCATGGTGGCGAGGATGATCGTCGTCGCGAGGCGCCTCATGTCCAGGCTCCGATCACCGTGCCGCCGCTCTTAAAGACTTTGTAGGTGTACGTGAGGGTGCGGATGCCATGGCCGGCGATGACCATCTTGGTGAAGTACGGCCCCGGGCGCGGGCCCCCGCGGTTCCTGACACCTGACAGCGTGACCGTGACCTTGACGTAGTGCTGGTCGGACTTGGTACAGCACGGGCCGGTGCGGTAATAATCGGTGGCCCGGCTGGTGACGGCTGTGACGTCGTTCCAGCGAGCCCAGTGCATGTCGATGACGGCCGCGCTGCCATCCGCGAAGATGTAGAAGATCGCGGGCTTGATCTGGGGGTTGTTCCAGGCTGTTACGAGCTTGTCACCGCCCAGGTTGTACAGTACGGGCAGCGGAGTCGGCTTCGACGCCGTGCCGGGTGATGCGCTCGCCGCGCCCGCGCAGACAGTAAGCAGCGCGACGGCAAGCGCCAGTGCGAGCAGGATCTTCCTGCGCATGTTCATCGCCCCTCTCCGAGCCCACCCCGAGCGATGAATCACATCAAATCAGCATTTAACCTGGCATGACAAGGGATGATTCCGGCGATCACTGACGTATCCGGATTCGCTTACCCGGGCGCGGCGGATCCTCAGGCAAGCACCACGGCTCGTCGGGGTCTGCGCGCGGCACGCGAGGCCGGGTTTCCGGGAAGCACCAGCGCTCGGTCCGGTCCGCCCCGGGGACGCGTGGCGGGGCCTTGGGGAAGCACCACGGATCGTTCGTGAAAATAAGGCTCTTACGCATCGACGGTTCCTCCTGCCCGCCAGTAGACGCCCGCGGCGGTCCTGGACAGGAACTCTTCGTCCACCAGATAGCGGCGCAGGGCGCAGTGGTCGTCGAAGACCGCCTTGAGGATCTCGTCGACTACCGGCTCTGGGTACCTGCGGCCCGGCTCGAACGCCTGCGCCACCTGGTCGAGTAGCAGCCGTCGGCGGGTCCGCTTGGCCGGCACCGTGGTGATCCTGCCGTCCCTGATAAAGGGCCTCAACTGGACCGGCGGGTCGGCGAGCAGCCTGTCACGGTTGTCGTCCACCCTTCTAGTATGACTCCAGCCTGCTTACGAGTAAGGTACCGTTTCGCGAGTGGCACGTTACGACGACGACCTGCGCTTCGCGCACGTCCTCGCGGACGCCGCCGACGACATCACCGCCAGGCGCTTCCGGGCGCTCGACCTACGGGTCGAGACCAAACCGGACCTGACGCCGGTCACCGATGCCGACCGCGCCACCGAGGAGTCGCTGCGTAACGTCCTGCGGCGGGCCCGGCCGCGGGATGCGGTGCTCGGCGAGGAGTTCGGCCGGACCGGCGTGGGCCCGCGCTGCTGGGTCATCGACCCCATTGACGGAACCAAGAACTACGTGCGCGGGGTCCCGGTCTGGGCCACCCTGGTCGGGCTGATGGACGGCCCTGATGTGGTGGTAGGGGTGGTTTCGGCGCCGGCCCTGGCCCGCCGCTGGTGGGGCGCGCTTGGCGGCGGCGCGTGGACCGGGCGCAGCCTGACCAAGGCGTCGCCGTGCCGGGTGTCCGGGGTGACCAAGCTCCCTGACGCGTCCATGTCCTACTCGGGCCTGGGCGGCTGGGCCGAGCGCGGGATGCTTGACAACTTCCTCGGGTTGACCCGCTCGGTGTGGCGGACCCGCGCGTTCGGCGACTTCTGGTCGCACATGCTGGTCGCCGAGGGCGCCTGCGACATCTCGGCCGAACCTGAGGTGTCCCTGTGGGACCTGGCCGCGCTGCAGGTCATCGTCACCGAGGCCGGCGGGCGGTTCACCACGCTTGAGGGCGAGACCAGGCCCGACGGCGGCAGCGTCGTGTGCACCAACGGCTTCCTGCACGACGACGTGCTCGCGCAACTGACTGGTGGGACTCCCGGGTAACGAGGGGCTTGCTCTCCGCGGTGATGTGACGGATGCTTGGTGGACGTCACAAATTCACAAGCGGCAAGCAAGGGGGCGATCTTCGTGAAGGTAAGAGACGGTATGTCGCACCTGGTGCTGACCATCGGGCCGGCGCACACACTGCGGCAGGCGGCGCGCATGATGTCCGTGCGCCGGATCGGGGCCGCGGTGGTGATCGACCCGGAACATGCGGGCATCGGCATCCTGACCGAGCGTGACGTGCTTGACTCGATCGCCGCCGGTCAGGACCCCGACTCCGAACTGGTCGCTGCGCACCGCACCGAAGACCTGGTGTACGCCTCGCCCGACTGGACCCTCGAGGACGCGGCCGCGGCCATGGTCCGGGGCGGGTTCCGGCACCTGGTCGTGCTCGAGGGCAACGACGTGGCCGGACTGTTGTCCATGCGGGACATCGTCCGCTGCTGGACGTCGGCCGAGACGCCCGTGCCACAGCCCGTCACCTCTTCAGCCTAAAGCGCGCCGCGACGCCCGCCTGCGCGGCCGGGGGCAGCGCTCGGGGGGCGAGCAGGGTCCTGTATGCCCGACACTTAGGGCATGAACCGGGAGCGGGCAGAAACGTTCCTGCGGCTGCTGGCCGAGGCCGGGCTGCGCGAGCCGACCGTGTCGCTGCCGCCGAGCACGCCCAGGCCGACCCCGTTCTTCACCGCACCGACCGGCCTGCTCCAGGCGACGTGGGCGCTGATCGCCGTGGGCGCCCTCGACCTGGAGACGGCCGAGGCCATCCTGGCCGACGTCGAGCTTGCGCTGGTCGCGCGGCACGGCTTGACCGGCCCAAGCCGCCTGGGCCGTCTGGGCCTGCTGGCCCGGGCGGGCGGGGGACTGCTGGGCGGCACCGGGCCGGCGGCGCCGGGGCCGGGGATGCCAGCACCGGCCGGGGCAGCACCGAAAGGGACGGCACCGACACAGACGGGGGGCGCGCCTGACCGGTACGTCCCGGTCGGACGCGTGGTCCCGTTCCGCGACGAGACGGCCAGCGGCGAGCTCGGCCTCATGTCATACGCGCACACCGCCGCCGGTGCCCGCCTGACCGCCGTCTGGCAGGTGCGCGACCCGCTGGGCCGGCCCCGCCACGGCGTGCCCCCGGTCGGCCAGTTCACCGTGACCGACGACCGGGGCGGGCGCTACGGCCTGGTGTTCACCGCGGGCGGACGGACCCAGTCCACCTGCGATCTGAGCCTGCAGCCCGACCCGCCGGCCGATATCCGCTGGCTGGACATCACCGCCCCGGGCGAGCCGGCCGTGCGCGTCGGCCTGGACCGCGGCGCCGACGACGAAACCCGGGCCGACGGCAGGTCGCCGCAGGTCAGCCGGACCAGCCAGTCGGCCGGAGAGCATCTGCTCAACCGGGTCGCGGAACGGCTGCTCACGATAGCGCCGGAGTTCCCGCACGAGCTGCGCCTGCAGCTGGCCGCGGTGTCGCCCGGTCCTGTGTTCAACCTGGCCGCGGGCCTGGGCGCCGCGGTCGCGGCGCTCGAGGCGGCCGAGGCGCTGTCCCCGCTCAGCCCGGTGCCGGCCCGGCTGGCCGCGCTGTGCGAGGCGCTGCGCGTCCCCGGGCACGGGATCACCGCGCCGCCCGCGCCGGACCTGCCCGAACCGTGGCTCAGCATGCTCTCGCACTACCACCGCCGCCGGTCCGACGGCACGCGGCCGGGGGACGGCTTCGCCGCCGTGGGCGCCGCCCTGCCCGAACTCGACGGCCTGCGGCTGGTCCTGCTTGGCCTGCACAACTTCGACGGGAGCACCTGGATGGATGCGCTGGTCGTCGAGGCCGGCGGCCGGCTGCCCGACCGCAGGCACTGGGCGCCGGGCCTGGACATGGCCTTCCCGCTGTCGGTCTGGGTACGGGACGGCTCCGGGCGGTGGCACGTCGGCCGCCCGGCGGGCTGGCAGGAGAACGACGACGAGGCCGCGCTTACCCTGCGGCTGCTGCCGCCGCTGACCCGGTCCCCGGGCCGGATCGAGGTGCTGGCGGCGGGACGTTCGGCTGAGGCCCGCGTCACGCTGCCGCTGGAGTGGAGATGAAATTTTTATGCCGAACGAAGCGTGGTTCACGTGTCTGCCAGACTGCGAGACCACCGTGCCGTGCGGGCAGGGACGGCACGCCGTCCGATGGGAAGCCGGGTCGCTGCGGCTGCCGTCGCATCCCGACGCCGAGTCCGAGCTCGTGCTGGCCGCGCTCGGCGGGGACAAGGCCCGGTGCGTCGAGGTGGCGCAGGCCTGGGAACGGCACGCCCGCGACCTGTCGGTGCTTGCCATCGGCCCGCGCGGCCCGGAAGACCGGATCGCGGTCGGCTGGGCCGACGTGGACGCGGCGGCGCAGGGCCCTCCGATGCCCGGGCCCCTTGGACCCTATGGGCGCCTTTCCGGCCCGATGCAGCCCGGGTCGACGTCGCTGGCCAGGCCGCCGGCGGCGGCCATGGCCCGGGCTGCGGCGAGGCGGCGGCAGCTGCAGGGCGAGCGGGACCAGGTCCGGCTGCGCCGCAGCGACATGTTGTCGCTGCTCGCTCTCGGGTACGGGTTCCAGGTCAGGCTGATCGGGCAAGTGGCCGCGGCGCACGCGGCGCCGGGCCACGACGGACAGCCCGGGGAGCACGGGCGCCCGGCGCTGGTCGCCGCGATCGCCGGGCGGCTGGCCCCGGTGGCCGAGCAATGGCTCGGCATCGACCCGGACCAGGTCGTCGTCACCCTGCACGGTGGACCGGGCTGGGGATCGTGCGAGCTGACCGGGCGGGGCGAGGACCGGCGGCTGCGGGTCAGCCTGCCGACCGGGTGGCTGGCCTCGGTCTGGGCCTGCGGGCTTGCGCTGGTCGGGCGGCACCTGGTCGTGGCCGTGCCAGAGCCGGGCTGGCCGACGGCCCGGGTGCTCGGGCTGCGTTCGCCCGCAGCGGAGCCAGAACCGCTTGACGTGCACGCCGACCCGGACGGTCCCGCCGATGTCCCACACTGGGAGATATGAGCGACCTCCCCGCGAGCCAAAGGGCGCGGCACCGCCTGGACCGACGAGCGAGGAACGAGCGAGGAGGGAACGCGGTGCGTCAAGAGCGCCCGGAGGCGAGCGGGGAAACAATTGAGCGAGCGGAATAGCACTGCGGAGGCGCTCGGGGTCGCGGTTGCGGCCCGGGTGCCTGTGTTGTTGTGGGGTGCGCCCGGGACCGGCAAGACGTCGGCGATCCGGGCCATGGCCCGTGCCATGGGCCTGCCCTGCGAGACGGTTATCGCCTCGATCAGGGAGCCGTCCGACTTCGCCGGGCTGCCCATCGTGGTCGGCGACGTGGTCAGGTTCGCTCCCCCGGCGTGGGCGCGGCGGCTGGCTGAGGCCGGGCACGGATTGCTGTTCCTCGACGAGCTTTCGACCGCGCCGCCCGCGGTGCAGGCGGCGCTGCTCCGGGTGGTGCTCGAGCGGTCGGTGGGCGACCTGGATCTGCCCGACGAGGTGGCGGTGGTGGCCGCGGCCAACCCGCCCGAGCAGGCCGCGGACGGCTGGGACCTGTCCGCCCCGCTGGCCAACCGGCTGTGCCACCTGTCCTGGCAGGCCGATCCGCGCTCGGTGGCCGACGGCCTGGCCGGCGGGTGGTCGGCGCCGGCCGTCCCGGTGCTGCCGGACGGCTGGCAGGCCGAGGAGATCTTGTCACGCGGCCTTGTCGCCGCGTTCCTTCATGTGCGGCCCGCGCTGGCGTGCGCCCCGCCGACCGATCCGGCCTCGGCCGGGCGCAGCTGGCCGTCCCCGCGGACCTGGGAGATGGCAGGCCGTCTTATGGCGGCCGCGGGCGCCGCGGGTACGTCGGACGAGGCGCGTTCGGCCCTGATCAGGGGCGCGGTCGGAGACGGCGCCGGGGTGGAGTTCCTGGCCTGGCTGGTGGAGATGGACCTGCCCGACCCCGAACAGGTACTGGCCGATCCGGCCTCGTTCCGGCTGCCGGAACGCGGCGACCGGGCCTACGCCGCGCTGGCCTCGATCGCCTCGGCGGTCGCCTCGAACCCGACCCCGGATCGCTGGACGGCAGGCTGGCAGGTCCTCGGCCTGGCCGCGGACGGGGCGCCTGACGTGGCCGCGGTGGCCGCGCGTGTGCTGGCCAAGTGCCGCCCCGAGGGCGCGGCCCTGCCCGCCGAGATCCGCCTGTTCGCCCCCGTCCTGCGCGATGCTGGATTGATGCAGGCCTGACCGTGGCGGCGGGACTCGAGGGGCTGCCGGGGGCGCGGCTGTGGGCCGCGACGCGGTTCCCGTACCTGGCCACCGGGCTGTTCGGGGCTCAGGTGATCGCCGAGGCGGGCAGCGGGACCGTTTCGGTAGACGAGAGCTGGCGGATGCGCGCCGATCCCGAACTTGTCGCGGGCTGGACGCCGGCTCAGCTTGGCAGCGTGCTTGTCCATCACGTGTGCCACCTGCTTCGCATGCACGGGGAACGGGCCCAGGCGGCCGGGGTGGGGCGCGAGGAGGCGTCAGCCTGGGTGCGGGCGGCCGACGCGGAGATCAACGACGACCTGGTGCCGGCCGGGCTTGACCTGCCAGGCCGGCCGGTCCTGCCGCGCCAGCTCGGCGCGGCCGACGGGCTGCTGGCCGAGCAGTACTTCGAGGCGATCCGGGGGGCGAGAACCACGGACCGTTCGGTCCAAAAAGAGGGGGAAGGGGAGGCGGCGGCGGGCTGGCTTGACTGCGGAAGCGGCGCCGACGGGGTCCCGCGGCCGGGCCAGGGGCCGCCCGGCCTGGCGCCTTGGCAGGCCGACCTGCTGCGGCGGCAGGTGGCGCAGGACGTCATCGAGCACGGCAAGCTGCCGGGGAACGTGCCGGCCGGGCTGCTGCGCTGGGCCGAGCAGGTGCTGAGCCCGAAGGTCAACTGGCGCGTGTTGCTCGCGGCGCAACTGCGCCGCGCCGTGGCCGAGGTATCGGGCGCCGTCGACTACTCCTACCGGCGGCCGTCCCGCCGCTCCGCCGTGTCCGGCGACGTGGTGCTCCCGGCGCTGCGGCGCCCGGTGCCCGAAGTCGCGGTGGTCTGCGACACATCGGGCAGCATGACCGCCGACCTGCTGGCCGAGGCGCTGGCCGAGGTCGAGGGGCTGCTGCGGGCGGTCGGGATGGCCCGGCAGGTCCGCGTGCTGGCCTGCGACACCGCCGTCGGCCCGGCCCAGCGGGTCCGCTCGGCTCGGCAGGTCCAGCTTGTCGGCGGCGGCGGGACCAACATGGGCGCGGGCATCGAGGCGGCGGCCGCGCTGCGGCCCAGGCCCGCCGTCACGGTCGTGCTGACCGACGGGTATACGCCGTGGCCGCCGCTGGCGCCGAAGGGGATGCGGGTGGTGGCCGGGCTGCTCGGGCGCAGCGCCCCGGCCGCGCCGCCGTGGATCCGGGCCGTGCGGATCGAGGCGGAGTGAGGTTCTGGTTGAAGACCAGGCCAGAGCGGCAACGGGTAATGACGCTGATCGCGATCGCGCTCACGTTCGGATCGGGCGCGGCGGATGTGGCCAGCTTCACCCGGCTTGGCAACGTCTTCGCCAGCGTCATGACCGGGAACATCGTGCTGTGGGGCCTGTCCGCGGCCCGCGAGTCGGCCACGCTGGCCAGTCACACCGCGGTGGCGATCGCCGGCTACATCGCCGGGGTGGCCCTGGGCACCTTGGTTGCGCACGGCGCGCGCTCGGCGGCCGGACGTAAGCGCGACGCAGACCCGGACGGCGCGCTGGCGTCGCACGTCATGTGGGCCCTGCGGGCGGAACTGGCGCTGCTGGCCGGCTTCACGGTGGGGTGGGAGGTCAGCGGGGCCAGCCCGGCCGGGTGGGCGCAGTTCTGCCTGCTCGCGACGCTGTCCTCGGCGATGGGCGTGCAGTCGTCGGCGGTCAGGGACATGGGCCTGACCGAGGTGTCCACCACCTTCCTCACCGGCACGCTGACCGGGCTGGTGTCCTCGCTGGTCAGCCCGGGGCAGGACACGCCGCACGGACTGAGGAGGTTCGGCGTGCTGATCGGGCTGCTGGCCGGGGCCAGCCTGTGCGGGCTGTTCGTCGTCATCGCGCCCGACGGCGTGCCCGCTCTGCCGCTGGCCGCCCTGGTCACGACCCTCGTGCTGGCCCGCGGGCGGCTCTCCTAGCCATCGGCGGAGAAGGCGGTCAGAGGCCGAGGACGAGCCGTACGCCAACTTCGATCCGGTGGATCTGTTCGCGCGGAAGGAAGGGCATGGGCCGGACGTCTCGCGGTCATCCGGATGGCGTGCACCCAGGGACAGGCACTCACGTTACGGCCGTTGTTTGACAAGATCACATGGAACTTCTCCCACGCAGTTCCCGAGGCCGGGCTGCGGCGGGCTGGGCCGCACCACTGAGATATCAGTCGCGGCAAAGTCATCGCCGGTGCACAGCACGGGGTGTCCGGCCCGCTCGGCGAGCGCGTAGCTGAGGCAATCGCCAAAATTGAGCCCGGCAGGATGCCGCCCTTTGCCGTATCGCCGCCAGCCGCTTATCGCGCGGCCGGCCAGGTCCTCGTCGACGGGCACGATGTCGATCCTTGCGTCGCGGAGGAACCGGTCGACGACGTCTTGCCCGGCGGGCCCCAGCCGGGCCTCGATGACGATGCCAAGCTCGACGCGGATGGCGGCCGACATCAACCGCGCGAGGGCATCCTCGAGATGCCCCGCCAGCTCGTCGCTCCCCGGCTCGCCCAGGATGACCGCCACTGCAGCAGACGTGTCGACGACGAGGCTCCGCTGCGGTCCTGTCAACGCGGCAGGCCGGCGTCGTCGTAGCCGATGATTTCCTCCGGTGTCCTGTCGTCGGAAACGGGCAGGGCCGCTACGTCCGCCGCCAGCCTCGCCAGGCGGGTTCTCATGCTGGCGGCGTGCCTGGCGTGCTCCCGGTCGAGGCGTTCCCGCAGCGCGATCACGACAGCCTCGGTCAGCGTCTCACCCGTTTCGGTGGCCAGTTGCCTGGCCAGCCGGTCGGCTTCGTCGCTCTTGATGCTCAACGCCATGAAAGAAGTATATACGTCATGGCGGACTTCTACCTTGGCCGGTGCGGTAACCTGCGGGCCTCGCTAACTTCGCGTTCGCTGGTGTCGAACGCGCTGCCGAAGGTGCGCACCCGGTCAGGCCGGATGAGTACCAGCCCGATCACCATGACCAGGCCGAGGGCCAGCCAGCCCAGGGCTATCCACGCGGAGTAGCTGATCGGCGCGGGCGGCTGCGGCACGAGCGTCGAGTAGATCGCGTAACCGCAGATAGCCACCGCGATCAGCGGCAGGACGATATCAAGAAGGACGTTGTAGGACTCGCCGCTGCCCCGGCGGGCATGCCAGAAGAAGACCATTCCGGCGATCGCGACAAGTGCGTAGACGAACAGGATGCCGAGCGAGGCGGTCGTGGCCATCAGCGCGAAATACGTGCTCACGCCGAAGTGGCGGCCAAACCATGCCCCCAGCACGAGCGTCAGCACGACCGATGCCGCGATGCCGACGTACGGACTGCGGAATCGCGGCGTGGTCGCGGCGAACATCTTCGGTATTCCGCCATCCCGGCCCATCGCGAACAGGGTCCTGGCGGTGAGGTGCACCCCGGCCAGCGCGGCCACGAACGCGTCGATGACGACGACGATGTCCACCAGCGTGCTGAACCAGTGCCCGACGTAGCGGTCGGACAGGGTGGCGAGAGCGGTCGGGTCGGCTGCCCACCGGCCGACCCCGGCGACTCCATAGCCGACGGCTTGGGCCCAGGTTACGAAGATGAAGTAGACGGTCGCCACGATGACGGTGCCGAGAATGGCGCGCGGGATCACGCGCCGCGGCTGGGACGCTTCCTCGCCGAGCACGGCGGCCGCCTCGAAACCTATGTACCCGGTAAACGCGAGGATGACGGCCAGGGCGAGCCCATGCGCGCTTGGTGAAACGGCAGGATCGAACGGGCGCCAGGTCAGGCCGTCCGCTCCGCCCTTGGCGACGATCGCGAGCGACAGGGCCAGGATCGTGAGCACGCCGATCACGGCGAACACAAGCTGCACCCGGGTCGAGATCCTGATGTCAGCCAGGGCAATGAGCAAGATGAGCGCGAGCAGGATGCAGTACAGCGGGAACCAGCCGAGGTGCACGCTGGTGTTCGCGGCGAGCACGGCCGACAGGAAGTCGGCCGAGATGATCAGCACGAACGAGATCCCGACCGCGAACGCGATCGCGTATAGCCAGCCGGCCAGGAAGCCGACCTGGGGGCCGAGGCCACGGACCGTGTAGGTGTACAGTCCGCCGGCATGCGCTATGCGCCGCGTGAACCTTACGATCACCGATGCCAGGCACAGGCTGCCGATGCCGGCGATGACGTACGCGACCGGCACTGCCGCGCCCGCGGTGGCCGCCGCCGAGGCCGGCGCGGCCGAGACCGCGAACGCGAGCGCAAGTAGCGCCAGGGACTGGGCGACGGCGTCCGCACTGCCCAGGACGCCGTGGCGCAACTCGCCGACTTTTCCGCTTCTGTTCTGGCCGTCGGGCATGGTTCCTCGCTATTCATCGACAAGGGCGAAGACACGGGCCGGGCCGCCGTTCGCGCCGCGCACCTTCAGCGGGGCCACCACAATGCGACAGCGAGACGGCACATCTGCCAGGCTTGCGAGGTTCTCGATGATGATCTTTCCGGCGCTCAGCCACAGCCGGTGCAGCGGGTATTCATCGGTGTCCACCGGATCCGCGGACGGCCCGTCGAAACCGACGCCGGCCGCCCCGCGGTCGATCAGCGCCCTGGCCGCGAGGGCGTCCGGGTAGCACCAGCCATGCCAGTACGCGTCGGTTCCCCAGTTCAGCGCGTTGTCCGAGCGGAAGAGGATGAGGTCGCCCGGCCGGACCTGCTCCAGCCGCCCCTGCAGTTCGGCCGCCCCGACCGGGCCTGGCCCGTGACCGCTCAGATCGATCGTCAGTGCGTGCGTCACCAGTTGGTCAAGCGGGATGTCGTCCAGGCTGGCCCCGCCGGCTATCTGGTGCGCCGGCGCGTCTACATGTGTGCCGGTGTGGTTGACAAAGGTGTATTGCGACATCGCGTAGCCGTCGGTTGCCACATCGGCCAGGTCGCGGAACTGCGGGGGCTCGATGCCCTCCATCACCGGCATCCCGTTGGTCATGGGCTGCGTCAGGTCGATGATCTTCACATCGCTCCTTCGAGCCGCCGCGCCGCCGGCGCTTTTCACGTGCATAAAATAACTTCGAATACATGAAAGAGTGTGGCGCGATCACGAAACGGGTGTCAATAAGCCCAAAAATGCCGCGGATCACTCTCTTGCCGAACACCACCGGGACAAGGTCATCGACACCGTGCTCGGGCCGGTGACCCTCACGCGTGCCTGGTATCACTGGAGGACCTGCACGCACGGCTTCGCGCCGCGGGATGCCGAGCTGGGCGTAGCCGGCGCGTCCTTCTCGCCGGGCTTGGGCGCGATGACCGACCGGGCCGCAGGCACTCGGCCGTTCGCAGAGGCCGGCAGTGCGAAGGCGGAATGTCACTGGGAGGTGGCAGCATGTGGGCGTGAGCGAGTGAGCGGGGAGATACGGGATGAGGCCGGCGTTGAAGGCGGGGTTGCTGCCGGTGTGGCGGGACCGGGACACGCTGCAGTTCGGCATCGATCCGCGGCGGGCGGTGGCACTGCGCGGGCTGGGACCGGCCGCGGCCGTCATCAGCCTGCTCGACGGGAGCCGGGACCACGCCGCGCTGGTCGCCACCGCGCAGGCCTACGGTATCCAGGCCGAGGCGGTCAGCCGCATCCTGGCCCTGCTGGCCGAGGCGGGCGTGCTTGACGACTTCCCGTCGGGCCTGCACGCCTGCCTCCCGGACCGGGTGCGGGCCCGGCTCGCCCCGGAACTTGCCACGGCGTCGCTGGCCTACGCGGATTGCGACGGCGGGGCGCGTGCGCTGGCCCGCCGCCGGGCCGCGTTCGTCCAGGTGCACGGCGCGGGCCGGACCGGGGCCTGCGTGGCCACGTTCCTCGCGGCCTCCGGAGTCGGGCACGTTGCGTGCGTCGACCCCGGGCCGGCTGAGCCCGGGGACCTGGCCCCCGCTGGGCTGATAGAGGCGGATCTCGGCGAGCCCAGGCAGGACGGCGCGGCCCGGGCCGTCGGCCGGGCCGCGCCTGACGTCCGTACCCGCGACGACGGGGCAGTCCCCGACCTGGTCGTTCTCACCGGTCCGGTGCTGCCGGACTTGGCCGGCGGGCTCATGCGCGACCGGGTACCGCACCTGAGCGTGTGGACCGGGGAGGCGATCGGCGTGATCGGGCCGCTGGTACGGCCGGCGCGTTCGGCCTGTCTGCGCTGCGTGGACCTGCGCAAGACCGACGCGGACCCGGCCTGGCCGAAGATCACGGCCCAGGCCACCTTCGCCCGGGCTACTCCGCCGGCCTGCGACACCGTGCTGGCCGCCATGGGGGCCGCGCTGGCCGCCGCCCAGGCGCTGGCGCTGATTGACAGAGGCCGTGCGCTCGATGAGACCGATAGGGTCCCTGTGACGGTGAACGGGACGCTTGAGGTGGTCCTGCCGGACTGGCAGTGGCGGCGCCGGACCTGGTCGCCGCATCCGGCATGCGGGTGCGGCGCCGCGGACGCTTACCGCCACGGCTCTTACGCCCGCCACGGCTCTCACGCCCGCCACGGCTCTCGCGCGGCGCCGCCTGCGCCGTAACGGTGCGGTAACGGATGCTCCCTAGCGTGTGTTACATGAGTGGGATGACGGAGTCGGAGACGGAACCTGGTGCGCGGCGGTACGACGCGCTGCGTGGTTTGCGGGACAATGTCCCTGTGAACGATGTGCCGCGGAACTCAGTCGCAAGGGCGGCCAAGCTGGCCGGGCTGCCGATCGGCCTGGCCGGCCGCAGGGCGCTCGGCGTCGGCAAGCGGATCGGCGGGCGGCCGGCCGAGATCGTGGCCGAGGAGATCCAGCGGCGCACGGCCGACCAGATCTTCCGGGTGCTGGGCGAGCTCAAGGGCGGCGCCATGAAGCTGGGCCAGGCCCTGTCGATCTTCGAGGCCGCGCTGCCACCGGAGATAGCCGGGCCATACCGGGCCACGCTGACCAGGCTGCAGGAGGCCGCGCCGCCGCTGCCAGCCCGGACCGTGCATCAGGTCCTGGCCGCGGACCTGGGTCAGGACTGGCGGGAGAACTTCGCCGAGTTCGACGATGTGCCCGCGGCGGCGGCGTCCATCGGGCAGGTCCACCGGGCGGTCTGGCGCGATGGCCGGCCGGTGGCGGTGAAGATCCAGTACCCCGGGGCCGGTCGCGCACTGATCAGCGACTTCACCCAGCTCAGCCGGGCCGGGCGGCTGTTTGGCCTGCTGATGCCCGGGCTGGAGGTCAAGCCGCTGCTCGACGAGTTGCGAGACCGGGTCACCGAGGAACTCGACTACGAGCTTGAGGCCGGCTCGCAGCGCGCCTTCGCCGCGGCATACCGGGATGACCCGGACATCTACGTCCCCGATGTCGTCACGGGCACGCGCCACGTCCTGGTCAGCGAATGGATGGACGGCACCCCGCTGTCGCGGATCATCAGCGACGGGAGCAAGGCCGATCGCGACCGGGCCGGCATCATGCTCGTCCGGTTCCTGTTCTCCGGCCCGGCCCGGGCCGGGCTGCTGCACGCGGACCCGCACCCTGGTAACTTCCGGCTGCTCGAGGACGGGCGGCTGGGCGTGCTCGACTTCGGCGCGGTCGACCGGCTGCCGGACGGGCTGCCGCCGTTCTTCGGCCGCCTGCTGCGGATCATGCACACCGACGAACCGGACGTGGCCGAGGTCGAGCGGGAGCTACGCGCGAACGGCTTCCTGCGGCCTGGCATCGAGGTGGACCTCGACGCGCTGCGCGCCTTCCTCGCGCCCATGGCCGAGCCGTCGAAGGTGGACTCGTTCAAGTTCAGCCGCGAGTGGCTGCGCGGCGAGGCGGCCCGGGTCACCAACATGAGCGCAAGCAACATCAGCCGCAAGCTCAATCTGCCGCCGTCCTACGTGCTCATCCACCGCGTGTCCACGGCCGGCATCGGCGTGCTTTGCCAGCTGGAGTGCGAAGGAGAGTTCCGTGCCGAGGTGCTGCGGTGGGTGCCTGGCTACGCCACCGACGCGGACCCGGCCGGGGTCGGCCCAGCCGGGGTGGCAGAGTAACTTCGCCTGCCACACCGGGTCGCGCTTCTCGGCGAACGCCCTGGCCCCTTCCCTGGCGTCCTGCGAGGCGAAGACCGGCGCGATGAGCGAGGCCATCCGGTCCCATCGCTGGTCGGCAGGCCAGTCTGTGCCGCCGTCGGCGATCTGCTTGGTGGCGACCAGCGCCAGCGGGCCGTTGGCCGCGATCCGCTTGGCCAGTTCGATGGCGGCCTGGAGGGCCTGGCCCTCGTCGGTGACCCGGTTGACCAGGCCGATCTCGGCCGCCCGCGCGGCATTTATGGGATCGCCGGTGAGCAGGAGCTCCAGGGCCAGGGCGCGGGGTATCCGCCGGGCCAGCAGCAGCGCCCCGCCGGCCCCTGCCACCAGGCCGCGGGTGACCTCCGGCAGGCCGAACTGGGCCGACACCCCGGCCACGACCAGGTCGCAGGCGAGCAGCAGCTCGAATCCCCCGGCCAGGGCCCAGCCCTCGGCCGCGCCCACCAGCGGCTTGCGGGGCGGGGTCTGCGTGATGCCGCACAGGCCGCGGCCGGGAAAGGAGGGGACCTCGCCCGCCAGGAACGCCTTCAGGTCCATGCCCGCCGAGAACGTACCGCCCGCTCCGGTGAGCACCCCCGCGGCAAGCGCGTCGTCCGCGTCGAGTTCGTCGACGGCATCGCGGATGCCGGCCGCGACCGCTGCGTTGAGGGCGTTCCGCGCCCGGGGGCGGTTGATCGTGATGACTTGAACCGCGCCGTCGCGCTGTGTCAATACCTCGTCGCTCATCTCGTCTCCAGCTCGCCGGGGCCGGACCGGGGGCTCGCACCACGGCCCGTTCAGTCAAATAAATCATCGCCGGTGCGGGACGGCCAGGCGGCCGCTACCCGCAGGCGATCCCGTCAAAGGCGCAGACGGCGGGGACCGTCTGCGCGCCCGCGGCGACGAAGAATATGTCAAGCACGCCCCCGTCAGGCGGCGCGACCTGCGCCGGGCTGGCCGGGCTCAGCATCAGGATGCCGTTGCTGACGTAACCGTCTGCGTTCGTGAATGACCCCACCGCGTCGCCGTCGAACGCAACGACGATCTGCCAGTTCGCGATTTGCTGCTTGGTGTTGTTGGTGACCTGGATCTCGCCCTGGAATCCGCCAGGCCCCTGGCTGACGACGAGATAGCTGACCTCAATGGGCGGCCGCCGGGGAGCCGCCGACGGTGACGGGCTCGCCGCGGTGACCGATGGCGCGGTGACGGGAGCCGACGAAGCGGCCACGGGCCTGCGGTGCGGCCCGGCGGTCCGGCGGGCACGGTCCGGGTCCGCGGCGGTGGGCGTGATCGTGGGCCTGACCGTGTGCGGAGACGTCACGGCCGGGCGGGGCGTCGGCCGGCGGTGGATTGCGTTATCGCCCCGGCCGGAGGCGGGCGATGAACGCGCCAGCGCCAGGGCGGCCACGAACGCGGCAACCCCCATGCATGCCAGCGCCGCGGCCGCCGCTCGCCTGCGGCCGCGGCGCGTGCGCCCGCGTCTCGCGGAGTGAATGCCCGGCGGGCGCCGCCACGGCTGGACGAACGTGCCGACCCGGTAACCGGGGAACAGCCCGTCGCCAGCCGGGTAGTCCGCCAGCAGCAGGCTCGGCGGCCTGGGCCGGGTTTCGCCCCGCGGAACGTGATGACGGCCCGCCGTCCGGCGGGTGACCGTCCGGCCGGTCACCGTCCGGCCGGTCACCGTCTGGCCGGTCACCGTCTGGCCGGTCACCGTCTGGCCGGTCAAAGGAACAACGCCGATCTGGCCCAGTCCGTGCCAGCCGGTAGCTCAGCACCCAGCACCACGATCATCAGCCGCCTCGGTAACGGACTAATGCCTCCGTGCGGCTACAGATATCACCGGCACGAGTCAGGCGGGTCCGGCGCCGTAACCCATAAGAAACCCGTAACGCCTTAAGCGGTCGGCGGCGGTCGCCACGTTCCAGTGGCCGAACAGGCCCGGGCTCAGGCGGTCGGCGTACGCGTCGAAGGTGGCCAGCATGGACTCGGTGTCGCCGGCACCCGCCTCCCGCCAGTCGCGGCTGGCCAGGGCGGCCAGGCTGGCGAAGATGGCGGCGAGGATGCGCGGCCTGGGGTCGGTGGCGGGGTCGACGCCCTCCCGCCTGGCCAGCACGCCGACCAGGTCGTCGTCGTGGTCGTAGACGTAGCGCAGGTGCGCGGCCAGCAGGGCCGGCGTGGTTTCGATGAGCTCGAGGACGGATAGGTAGGTCGGTTTGCTTCCGGGGACTCCCCCGTCGGCGGTGAGCCGACCAAGCGACTCACGGAAGGCCCGGCGCAGGGCGGTCAGCGGCTCCTCCGCGGGGGGCCGGTCCGCGAGCGCCTCGAGCAGCGCGCCGGTCGCGTCCCGCACGAACGACAGCGCGAGGTCCTCCTTGCTCGCGAAGTACCGGAAGAACGTCCGCTCCGAGACGTCGACCGCGTCGGTGATCTCGCGGACGGTCGTGTGCTCGTACCCCTTGGCCTCGAACAGTTCCAGCGCGGCCTGAATCAGGCCATCCCTGGTCTGCTGCTTCTTGCGCTCACGCCGCGGCGCGCTGGACTGTGGCGCGCTGGGTTCTCCCGCACTGGGTTGTGACGCGCTGGGCTCTCGCGCGCTGGGTTGTGACGCGCTGGGCTCTCGCGCGCTGGGCCTGGTGGCTACTTCCTGCACGGGGTAAGCATACATGACAGTCACTGCTATGTAGCATAGCTTGCCAAGTGTCATTGACTGACATACGATGGACCGGCAGTGGGCAATGTTCCGCGTGCCTGCATGGGGGATCATGCACGGGACGGGAGGAAACAGCTTTGAGCCAGACCCAAGCCGCTGAGCGGCTTGCTGTGCGGGGGCTGCGCGGGAACCCCGCGCTGACGCTGGTGGCGGTGGCGCTCGGCGTGATGATGGTCGGCATCGACGGCACGATCGTCGCCGTCGCCAACCCGGCCATCCAGTCGCACCTGCACGCATCG
>Ga0335075_10001753_pt1 | contig 35402 bp, 38 predicted proteins | sample Lox_Sample_24_FD_206723 | JGI IMG/M metagenome (GOLD analysis project Ga0335075, IMG submission 206723) | Soil microbial communities from Loxahatchee National Wildlife Refuge, Florida, United States - Lox_Sample_2.4 | ecosystem: Environmental > Terrestrial > Soil > Wetlands | place: USA...
GCTCCCCCGCCGCATCGAGTTTCACAGCCTCCGCGACTGGCTCGAAGCGACGCGCAACGATCTTGAGTCTCCGGCCCGGTCGATCCGTCCCGAAATCGGCGACGCGCTGAAGGCGCTGGAGAAAGCCGACGCCGGTTTCGCGCGTATGTCGGGCTCCGGCGCGACGTGCTTCGGCCTGTTCGAGACCGGCAATGTCGCGAAGCGCGCGGCGATCGCCATCCGCGCCCGCCATCCGGACTGGTTCGTCGCGGCGACCCGCAGCACGGCGTCCGAGGCAGGTTCAGATGGACAAGATTGATACGAGCCGCCCGTTCATTCCGGTCGGCATCGCCGTATTAACCGTCTCCGACACACGTTCGGTCGCCGACGACAAGTCCGGCCAGACGCTCGCCGATCGCATCGAGGCTGCCGGACATACGCTCGTCGCGCGCGACATCGTCACCGACGACACGGAGAAAATCCGCGCCACTGTTCTCGCCTGGTCGAAGGACGACCGCGTCGATGTCGTGATCACCACCGGCGGCACCGGCTTCACCGGCCGCGACGTGACGCCGGAAGCGCTGGAGCCGATCTTCGAAAAACGCATGGACGGTTTTTCCGAAGTCTTCCACCGCATCTCCTACGACAAGATCGGCACCTCGACGATCCAGTCGCGCGCGACCGGCGGCGTCGTCAACGCCACCTTCGTCTTCGTGCTGCCCGGCTCCCCCGGCGCCTGCAAGGATGCCTGGGATGGCATTCTGAAAGCCCAGCTCGACTACCGGCACATGCCCTGCAATTTCGTGGAGATCATGCCGCGGCTCGACGAACACCTGAAGCGCGGCAAAGGCTGACCGCCTCTGCGGTGAGGGATAAGTTCGCGCCTAGCGCGGCTCCGCCACGACAATCTCCGCCGCCAGCTTTTTGGTCGACAGCCCGCGCGCGATCGCCTCGGCATCGTGCGCGCTTTTCACTAGCGCCTGCGCCTGTCGTTTGGTGATCACCAGTCCTTCGGCAAGCGCGCGCCGCGTCGAGAACACCCGCCCGAGAAACCGCACCCGTTCGCGTCGCGAACGCGAAAACCGCGCCGGTCCGGACACGCGCGCCATGTGGCCGATCACATCGTCCATCCAGCCATCCATCAGCCGCGCGCCCGGCTCGATGAAGAGCAGCCATTCGGACTTGGCGCGGGTGATACCAGCCGCGATCCCGCCCGACGCGATATACTGGCAGCCGGCATGCTCGGCGACATAATGCGTCTGGTCGGTCGAGCCACGGTCGCAGACGATCACCTCGCGCACCACGCCCTCCACCGCGCCGGAGATCAGCGAGGCCAGCGTGCGCGCGAGCTTTTCCTCGTCGTTCTTCGTTTCGATCAGAACGGAAAGCATGTTTTGCGGCATAGACGAAAGGGGGTCGCGAGGCCAGCGGCAGTGCGCCGGCGCCTCTTCCTTCTCCCCTTGTGGGAGAAGGTGGCCGAGCAAAGCGAGGTCGGATGAGGGGTGCTGGACGGAGCACAATCCTCACTCCTTCCAACACCCCTCATCCGTCGCCTTGTCTCGTGCTTGCTTCACAGCAAGCCCGAGGGCGCCACCTTCTCCCATAAGGGGAGAAGGGAGCGCTTCACCGTTCGCGCTTTGTCAGGAGCTGTCAGCAGTCTTCATCCACGTCCCTCCGCACCCGCGCGATAATGCGCCGCGTGGAAAGGAGGCAGCGATGCCAGTGAATTGGAGTGCGGTGATCGAGGGAAATCATGGAGTGCTGAAGCGCGTGCTTTCCGAGCTCATCGCCATGGCTGCACCGCGTGAGGGGGCGCCGACCCTGCCGCGCCCTCTCCACACCGCCATCCTTCGCATCCTGCGTCCCGCGGAAGCAGCGGCGCGGCGGCTGATCGTCGTCATGGCGCGCGGCATTGTGGTCACGCTGCCGGCGTTTCGCCCGCGCACGCCGAAGAAGACGTCGCTGGCCCGCAAGGGCGGCGCCGGCATCATCCTGCCGCGCGGATTTGTCATGAAGCGGGGCGTCATCATGCCGTCTCCACCGCCGGTCAGCCGGCGCATCCCGTCGCTGCCCCTGTTCGATCCGCGAAAGCGATTTTTCTACGTCCGCCCGGCGCCAGGCCGCGGTGTGCCGCGCATCAGCGATCCGGGCGCTGGCGCACGCCTTCCCATCCCCGTCCGGCAACCACCCTTGCCCGACGGTCGCGTCCATGCGGCGCGCATCCACCAGCGTCTCGCGACCCTTGCCGCAGCGCTTGACGATCTGCCGGCTCAGGCAAGACGTTACGCGCGACTGAGGGCACTCCGGCTTGCCGCCCGCGCCCGCGAGAGGGAGCGCGAGGCCACCGGTGCACCGAACCCACACCACAAGCATCGTTCCCTCCACGTCTGGCCATTGCGTCCGGGTCATCCGCCCGGCTGGCAGCGCCGGCCGAAACACGAGGTCGACGAGGTCCTGAAAGACCTCCAATATTTCGCCCGCGAAGTGCTGGAGCAGCCTGATACGTCCTGAGCCACACGCCGCACCTTCCGAACGAAGAGGCCACACGGAATTCCGTGGCTGGCGGCGATACCGCACGACCGTGCCTATCCCATCAACCCACAGCGGTTTTCACAAAACCGTTTTGCGCCGCGGTCACGATCCAGCCGTCGAGAATCCGCTTCCGAATTTTGTCAGGAGTGACCGCGCCGCGTTCTAAAAGTTCTTGCTTTGTTCTCGTTCCGCCAATAGGAATAATTTCATGAGAACAGCGATTCGACCCCGTGACGACACCCCTTGGGAACGCGCCAAGGTGGAACAGATCGTCGGCGCAGACATTGCAGCCTTCGGAAAAGGACGTTCCGAAATGGCCAATGCGATGATCGAAGAGAGCGGCATCCGCGTCCACCCGGACCGGAACCGCGGGCGCTCGGCCGGAATCAACCCGACCGGCCGTTACGAGCCGCTGACCCGGCACGTCTTCGACGACGGCTGGAGCTCGATCGACGAGCTGCCGCCGTTCAAGACCGAAGTGCAGGTCGAGCGGCCGCGCACCATCATCACGCGCAACGAGTCGCCGGACATCTCCTTCGACCGGTCGATCAATCCCTACCGCGGCTGCGAGCATGGCTGCGTCTACTGCTTCGCGCGGCCGACGCATGCCTATATGGGTCTCTCGCCGGGGCTGGATTTCGAATCGAAACTGTTCGCCAAGCCGGACGCGGCAAAACTCCTCGACAAGGAGCTGTCGAAGGACGGTTACAAGCCGCGCACCATCGCGATCGGCACCAACACCGATCCGTACCAGCCGATCGAGAAGCAGTACCGCATCATGCGCGAGATCCTTGAGGTGCTCGATGCGCGCAACCATCCTGTCGGCATCGTGACGAAGTCGGCGTTGGTGACGCGTGACATCGACATCCTGTCCCGCATGGCGGCGAAGGGCCTGGCAAAGGTCGCGCTGTCGGTGACGTCGCTCGACCGCATGATCGCGCGCACCATGGAGCCGCGCGCTTCGACGCCGCCGAAGCGGCTGGAGGCGATCCGCCAGTTGACCGATGCCGGCATCCCGACCTCGGTCATGGTCGCGCCGATCGTTCCCGGCCTCACCGATCCGGAGATCGAGCGTATTCTCGATGCGGCGCGTGCCGCCGGGGCGCGCGAGGCGGGCTACGTCATCCTGCGCCTGCCGCTGGAGGTCAGCCCGATCTTCAAGGACTGGCTGCTGCGCCACTATCCGGATCGCTACCGGCACGTCATGTCGCTGATCCGCTCGATGCGCGGTGGCAAGGATTACGACTCCGAATGGAGCAAGCGTATGACCGGCACAGGTCCTTATGCCTGGCAGATCGGCCGCCGCTTCGAGATGGCGGCAAAACGCCTCGGCCTCAACATGGAGCGCCGGTCGTTGCGGAGCGATCTCTTCGTGGCCGCGAAGAAGCAGGGAGAACAGCTCGAGCTGCTTTGACAATGCGTTGCAGGCGTCGGCTGGCGCTTGAGTAGAGCAATTTCAGTTCCCGTCTGGCCGTCCCCCCGATCAGCCGACGGAGCCTTCCCGGTGTCCCCGTCCCCCTCGAAGCCGGGAAGGACTTGCGGAGAATCGGAACCGATGCGAGCTTCGCCGCCAACATGGCTCGCGCGCGTTCCGATTCTCCGCCCCTCTTTGAGATCGTCCTCAAGCCGGACTTCACGTCCGAGCGCCGGGCGATCAAGTCGGGCGAATGGCCAGTCGTCGGGCTCGACGAGGCCGGCCGCGGTCCGCTTGCCGGCCCTGTCGTCGCCGCCGCCGTCATCCTCGACCCGAAACGCATCCCGAAGGGCCTCGACGATTCGAAGCGGCTGACGCATGAGGAGCGCGAGGCGCTGTTCACCAAGATCCTGAAGACCGCGCTCGCGGTGTCCTTCGCCTCCTGCTCGGCCGAGACGATCGACGACATCAACATTCTGCGCGCCAGCCTCGAGGCGATGCGCCGCGCCTGCCTCGCTTTGACGATCGAGCCTAAGCTTGCGCTGATCGACGGGCGCGACGTGCCGCCGGGCCTGCCCTGCGAAGGCCGCGCCCTGGTAAAGGGCGACCAGCGCTCGCAGTCGATCGCCGCGGCCTCGATCGTCGCCAAGGTGACGCGCGACCGCATGATGTGCGGCTGCGGCCGCTCCGACGAGCGTTACGGTTTCGAATCGCACATGGGTTACGCCACCGAGCGCCACCGCGAGGCGATCGGCCTGCACGGCGCGATCCCGCGGCTGCATCGCGTATCGTTTGCGCCGTTCAGGGAAGATGGTGCGGTCACCGGGATCGAACTGGTCGAGGAGCTTTCGCTCATCGCCTGATCGCTCGGCTCACAATGTGAATCGCCAAACAAAAAGGCCGCCTCGGAGGCGGCCTTTTTGATTTCAGAGACTTGAAGACTCTCAGTTCAGCTTCGACTTGAGCTGGTTGAGCGAGTCCTTGAACAGATCGGCGCCGACGCTCGTGTCGACCTTGTCGCCGATCACCTTGCGGGCCGCCTCGATGGCGATGTCGACGGCGCGCGAGCGCACCTCGTTCACCGCGTCGCGTTCGGCCTGCGCGATCTTGGTCTCAGCCAATGCGGTGCGGCGCGCGACATATTCCTCGGTCCGCTTCTTGGCCTCTTCGACCAGCGTGCCCGCCTCGCGCTTGGCGGCGGCAACGATATCGCCGGCTTCCTTTTCGGCTTCCTTGCGCTTGCGCTGGAACTCGGCCAGCAGCTGCTGCGCTTCCTCGCGCAGGCGCCGCGCCTCTTCGAGCTCGCCCTTGATCTTGTTCGCCCGCTCGTCGAGCGAGCGGCCGATCATGCCCGGCACCTTCATGTAGATGACGATGCCGATGAAGATGACGAGAGCGACGAGAGCCCAGAATGTTGCGTCCATGGCCCGCTCCTACTCGCCAGCCGCGCGGACTGCGGCCGAGACCGCAGCCTTATCGGTCTTGCCGCCAATCAGTTCCTGCACGATCGCGTGGGCGGTGTCCTCGGCAATGGTGCCGACCTCTTTCAGCGCCGAGGTCTTGATCGCGCCGATGCGCTTCTCCGCGTCCTGCAGGCGCTGTTCCAGCGCTGCCTCGACGCCCTTGCGCTCAGCGTCCGCCTGCTTCTTGGCGTCGGCATTGGCTTCCTGGCCGATCGCGTTGGCCTTCTTGCGGGCTTCGGCGAGTTCCTGCTCGTAAGCGGCGATCGACGCGTCGGCCTCTTCCTTCATGCGGGCGGCCTGATCGAGATCCTGCGCGATGCGGTCGCGTCGGACTTCCAGGATCGAGCCGATCCGCGGCAGCACGACCTTTTTCAGGAAAAGGTAGAACAGGCCGAAGGTGATCGCCAGCCAGAGGAGCTGCGAAGGAAAGGTCGACGGATCGAACGGCGGGAAAACGCCCTTCTCGCCCGGAACCTCGGTGTGAGCGTCGCCGCCACCATGCGCTTCGCCTTCGGCGGGAGCTGCGCTCTCCGAATGCGATTCCTGGGCCCAGCCCGGTGTCACAAACATGTCGATCCCCTCTCAGGGCTCCTGTCCACGCCAACCGGCCGCGCAGCCGCGGCCGGGACTCTTCGCCACTCGAAAGCGTGGCTTAGGTGAAGAGGAGCAGGAGCGCGACGAGCAGCGAGAAGATGCCCAGAGCTTCGGTCACCGCGAAGCCGAAGATCAGGCGGCCGAACTGGCCGTCCGCTGCCGACGGGTTGCGCAGGGCGCCCGCCAGGTAGTTGCCGAAAATGGTGCCCACGCCGATGCCGGCGCCGCCCATGCCGAGGCAGGCGATGCCCGCGCCGATTGCCCTTGCTGCTTCTGCTTCCATTTCGAAACTCCTTGGTCGAAATCAGGTTTGGATTCGGATGTGGCGGGATGGCCGCCGGTGAAGGTTCCTAGTGCGACGGATGCAATGCGTCGTTCAAATACATGCAGGTCAGGATCGCGAAGACGTAGGCCTGCAGGAAGGCGACGAGGAATTCGAGCGCGGTGATCGCTACCGTCATGATGAGCGGCAGGATCGCGCCTGCCCATCCAACCGCGCCGAAGGCGCTGAGCGAGGTGACGAAGCCGGCGAAGACCTTCAGCGTGATGTGCCCCGCCAGCATATTGGCGAAGAGACGAACCGAGAGGCTGACCGGACGCGACAGGAAGGAGATGACCTCGATCGCCGCGACCAACGGGATCAGGAAGACCGGCACGCCCTGCGGCACGAACAGTTTGAAGAAGTGCAATCCGTGCTTCCACAGGCCGTAGACGACCACGGTGCCGATGACGAGCATCGCCAGCGCGAAGGTCACGATGATGTGGCTGGTGACCGTGAAGAAATACGGGAACAGGCCGATGGCGTTGGCGACCAGCACGAACATGAACAGCGAGAAGACGAACGGGAAGAACTTCATGCCCGACGTGCCGGCGGCCTCGCGCAGCATGTTGGCGATGAACTCGTAGGACATCTCCGAGACCGACTGCAGACGGCTCGGAACCAGGCCGCGGCTGGAGGTCGTCAGATAGAGAAACGCGCCGGCGCTGACCGCGGTCGCGACCATGAAGGCGGAGGAATTGGTGAAAGAGAAGTCGAGGCCACCGATCTCGATCGGAATCCATTTCGCGATGTGAAACTGGTGGATCGGGTCGTTGGCCACGTAGAACCCCTCGAAACTTCCGCCGCGGTCGCGGCACCCTACTTGCCGGGCTTGTCGCCCCTATGCCCTTGCAGAGGCTCCGCGACAACCCCCACCGAACGCAGTACGTTCAAAACACCTGCCCCGAAACCCAGAAGCAGAAAGATAATCAGTCCCCAGGGCGACGTGCCGGCCAGCCGGTCGATGATCCAGCCAAGCGCCGCGCCCACCAGAATTCCGGCAACAAACTCGCTCGACAGCTTCATCGCCTGGCCGTAGCCCGCCGCTGTGCCTGGCTTGTCGTCTGCCGTTCCGGTTTGGCGTGCCGGGCGCCTTGTCGCGAGTTCCGCTTCAAGTTCGCGCCGGCGCTTTTCCAGTCCGTCGTCATGGTCGCTTTCGGCTGGCCTTTTTGTGCTGGCCATCGCGACCTCCCTGTCCGGTCCCGGCGTTGCCGCCAGCCCGCTCCAAAGTCGCGCGCAACATAGTTAGCACCCCATACCCAGTCAAGCGGATGGGAACGATTGCTACGTATGTATTTTGATTAGGAAAATCAGCGCCTTAGGGAAGTGCGACAACATGCGCCGTGCGGCTTTCAGGTCAGTTGCCGCCAAACGGGCGATTCTTGGAGCGATCCCTTAGCTCCAGCCGCCGCCCTTGGTGCGGTAGAAGATGTGCAGGCCGATCTGCTTCATGCGGTTCATGCGCTTCGCCCAGCGCGGGCTGACATATTGAGCGTAATAGTGCGTCGACGATCCGACCTCGGGCAGGAAAATGCGCCCCGCCGTGACCTCCATCGCGACCTGCTCCGCCAGCTCGTAGTGCCGGGGACTGGTCACGCGGTCCTTCTTGCCGTCGCAGGCGAAGGAGAACTGGCAGCGATTGCGCCAGTTGTCGTTCTGGTAAACGACGCCGCAGATTGTGGACGGATAGGCAGGGTTGCGCACGCGGTTGAGAATGACCTGGGCGACCGCGGCCTGGCCTTTGACCTCTTCGCCGCGCGCCTCGAAGTAGATCGCGGTGGCAAGGCAGGCCTGCTCCTTCTTCGAAAAGACGTTGGCCGGCAAAGGCTTGCTCATCCAGGCGTGGTCACCTTTGCCGATCGGCGGAATGAAGCGGCCGTTGCCCCCCGTGCCATCCAGCAGCAGGCTCTCGAACGGCGACGCCTTGGCATAGTCAGGCTCGGCCGGCGCGTAGGCAGACGCAAGCGCGTCCGGGGTCTCGTTGGTGATGAGGCCGGCCAGCATCGGCGGAACCTCATAGGCGGGTTTTTCCTCGCGGATATGGAACGCCGCGGCGATTTCGATCTCCTTGCCCTTGATCTTCGGCGTCACGAAAGCGAGCTTTTCCGGGAGATCGAAGGCGGGACGAAGCAGTGAGCTCGTGCGGTCGAAAACGGAGCCCGCGTTGAAAGCCTTGGGCGGGGCTACAGGCACGACACCGCCGATGCGCCCCTTCTTGTCCTTGCGCACGACCCGCTCTTCGTCAGGCGCCAGATCGTCCGCAACACCCTTGCCGCGAAACGCGACCGTGCCGACGCCCGGCATGTTCACGCCGCCTCCGGAAATCGAGCCTGTCGTAGCGCTCGCATCGACGAACGGCATCTCGGCCGAATGGAGCGAGCCGGCGACCGACTTCTCGACAAAGGCGCTCCAGCGCGGCGCGGCACTTTCGGTGCCGGTCACCATCGAGGCCATGTCCTGGTAGGCGGCGACCGTCGGGAAGCCGAGCCAGATGCCTAAACCGAGGATGAAAGGCGTTGCGGACGAAGGTGCGTCCTGAACTGCGGCAAACACGCGCCGCACAACTCGCAGATGCTGCACGAATACCCTCTCCGAACGCAACTAGACCCCACGTGGAAAGGACAGTGCTGCATTAACCTTGATGCCGCGTTAACGGCGACGGGATGGCTGCATTAGCTTCGATGGTGCGGCGAGATCGTGACTGCCGGCTGCGGCAAATTGTTAAAGCGATCGCTTCAATTGCGCTTGTTCGAACGGCCGGCAAAGGGGTTGTCGGATGCCCGCAGGACCATGCGGATCGGCACGCCCGGCATGTCGAATGACTCGCGCAGACTGTTTGTCAGGTAACGCACGTAGGATTGCGGCATAACGTCCGGGCGCGAGCAGGACAGCACGAAGCCCGGCGGGCGGGTTTTCGCCTGCGTCACATATTTGATCTTCAGCCGGCGGCCGGAGACTGCTGGCGGCGGATGATGCGCAAGGATGCCTTCCAGCCAGCGGTTGAGCTTGCCGGTGGAGACACGGCGGTTCCATGTCTGATGGGTACGGATCACCGCCTCCATCAGTTTTTCCAGGCCCTTGTCCGTCTCCGCTGAAACCGTGACGGCCTGAACCCCGCGAATCTGCGGCAGCAGCCGGTCGGTCGCCTCGCGTAGCGCGGCGAGCGTCTTCTGCGGCTCCTCGACCAGATCCCATTTGGTGAAGGCGATCACCGGTGCCCTGCCTTCGCGCACAATCAGGTCGACGATCTGCAGGTCCTGCTTTTCGAACGGGATCGTCGCGTCAAGCGCGATGATGACGATTTCGGCGAAGCGCACGGCACGCAGCCCATCCGCCACGGAGAGCTTCTCCAGCTTCTCCTGCACCTTCGCCTTGCGGCGCATGCCGGCCGTGTCGAACAGCTTTATGCGCCGGCCGCGCCATTCCCACTCCACGGAAATGGAATCGCGCGTAATGCCGGCCTCGGGGCCGACCAGCAGACGGTCCTCGCCGATCAAGGCGTTGATCAGCGTCGACTTGCCGGCATTCGGCCTGCCGACGACGGCAACTCGCATCGGCTTCGATGTGTCATAAGTCGGCTCTTCTGAATCCGGATCGGCGATGTCCTCGCCGATCAGCGGCTGTTCGGCGAGCTCCGCAGTGTCATACTCGCCTTCATCGAAGGCGCGGTCCTCGCCGACCAGCCCGATGATCGCGTCGCGCAGGTCGGGCATGCCCTGCCCATGCTCCGCGGAGATCGGCACAGGTTCACCGATGCCAAGCTCCCAAGCGTCAAGCATGCCGGCCTCGGCGCCGCGCGCTTCCGCCTTGTTCGCGACAAGCACGACAGGCCGGCCGGATTTGCGCACGATTTCGGCGAAGGTCCTGTCGTCGGGGAGCACGCCAGACTTCGCGTCGACGACGAACAGAACGACATCGGCCTCGCCGATCGCGCGCTCGGTCTGCTTGCGCATGCGGCCTTGCAGTGTTTCCGGGCCAGAGTCCTCGAAGCCCGCAGTATCGATCACGTCGAAGGTGAGGTCGTAGAGTTTTGCCGCATGGATGCGCCGATCGCGCGTGACGCCGGGCGTGTCATCCACGAGAGCGAGCCTTCGCCCGACCAGCCGGTTGAAAAGCGTCGATTTGCCGACGTTAGGCCGGCCGATGATGGCTGCGGTGAAGGCCATCGTGCATCAATCAGGATGCGTCGCCGGAACCGCGGATCAACTCCGCCATCAGCGTCGCGCGCTCGCGCGTGTTGCGCGGCGCGCCATCATCCGATGCGACCTGATCGAACAGTTTCAGCGCGTCGGCAAAATTGCCGGCCTTCCACGCAGACAGTCCGAGTGCCTCGCGCGCCGCATGGCGCAGCGTGTTCGTGTCGTTGGTCAGCGCCTCGAGCCGAGCCGACACGTCGGCGAAAGAGCCCTGATCGACGAGGATCAGCCCGGCGCGCAGCCGCGCCATGTCCCGGATCGAATCCGGCACGGAGCTGTCATTGGCGACCGCATCGAAGGAAGCAACGGCGCCGGCGAAATCGCCGTTGTCGAAGAGCACCGTGCCGGACCGCATCTTCGCCAGCAGCGGATACGCGCCGTAGCCTTCTTCCTCGAGCACCTTCAGCGCCGCGAGCGCTTCGTCGTTCTTGCCCTCGTTCGCCAGTTGCAGCGCCTGGCTGAACTGGTCGCCCGCCGTGTTGGCGCGCGAGGTCGTCCAGTACTCATAGGCTACAAAGGCAGCCGTCAGGAGCACGACGAGGATCGCGATGCCAAGCGCAATTGGGCCATAGCGGTCCCAGAGCGCCTTGGCCTGATCCTGCCGCATCTCGTCATTGACTTCGCGGATAAAACTGTCGTCCGACATGCCTCTGCCGATCTTTTTGAGCCTGAAACGCTTGCGTCCGGCCTTGGTGAGCCCGCGTTTTAGCGAAATTTTGTCCGGTGGGAAGGGGCATGGCTGTTTTTCGCCGGCAAGGCAGCCGGTAACCTCCTCTCCACGCCAACGATGCACCGGGCACGGAAACTCCAAACCGCGGCCACATTTGATCGGTAGCGGGCAGGCTCGGATTTGTGCGGAGAATTCATGTCTGTTGCTTGCCGTGTTCTGTTTGCCGGGTCACTCGCTGCTCTTCAGGCAGGTTCAGCCCTCGCCGCTCCGCAAACCCAGTATGTGCTGATCTCGTTCGACGGCGCGCATGACGTTGCGCAATGGGAGAGAAGCCGCGCATTGGCGGTAAAGACCGGCGCCAAGTTCACCTATTTCCTCTCCTGCGTGTATCTCCTCTCGCCAGCGACCAAATCGGAATATCGCGCACCGGGTCACGCAGCCGGCAGATCGAATGTTGGCTTTGCGGTGAGCAAGGAAGACGTTGCCGCACGCCTCGGCGAAATCTGGAAGGCTAGAGCCGAAGGGCATGAGATCGCCAACCACGCCTGCGGCCATTTCGACGGCGCGAAATGGAGCAAGGCCGACTGGCAGACAGAGTTCGACGAGTTCACATCGATCGTACGCGATGCGTGGGCGACCAACGGCATCGAAGGCGAACCGGCCGGATGGAAGGCATTCGTCGAGACCGGCATCACCGGTTTTCGCGCACCTTATCTCGCAACTGCCGATGCACTTTATGAAGCGCTCTCCGAAAACGGCTTTGCTTATGACGCGAGCGGTGTTTCACGCGGGCCGGTCATGCCCGTTCAAGGCGAAGACGTCATGCGCTTCGCGCTGCCGCAGATTCCGGAAGGTCCATCCGAGCGCCGCGTCATCGCCATGGACTACAACCTCTTCGTTCGTCACTCGGGCGGCATCGAGTCCACCGACACCGATCAGGCCTACGAGAACCGCGCTTACGACGCGTTCCTCGATGCGTTCCGGAAACAATATCGCGGCGAGCGCATTCCGCTGCAGATCGGCTTCCACTTCTCGCTGATGAATGGCGGCGCCTATTGGCGCGCGCTCGAGCGTTTCGCCGAAGAGGTTTGCGTGAAGCCCGGCGTGATGTGCATGTCGTACCGCGGCTACATGGACAGGACGGCGGGCGAGCGCATCCCAGACACAGCCTCGACGGGCGGCTGATCGAGCGCCACGATCGGTGGAGGCAACAACAGTGGTCCGAGCGGCCAGCGGCCTTCAATCTCGTAGTGGGTCAACCCCACGAAGCTGTTCACCAGGACGAACTCGCACACCCTGAAGCGGATCGGCTCGATCGACTGCCACGGCAGCATCTTCGTGTGGTAGGCAAGCGTGAGGTGCGGTCGAAACTCGTCGTCAACGACGACTCGCTGCTGTTTGAGCGCGCTGGCCAGGACGCGGTAGAGGTCATTCACTGTTCCTGGATCGGCCAGAAGCACCAGCGGGTGCTCCAGTCGCCGGCCTTTCTTCGGGTATCCTCTGAAGCTCCCCATCCGCGTGAATGTGACCTCGAAGGCCGGCAGCCGAACAGCGCGTGCGGCGGTCTCCGTGAGATATCTGTCCTTGCTCGTGATCCGCTTGCCCTTCCTGATCAGGGCGATCGAGATATGGAACCGATCGGGAAGGAGCCGCTTGCGAATATCCTCCTCATCGCACAGCTCCTTCGCGAACCTGTCAATTCGTTCGGCCGCCGAAGCATCGGGAAACAGCGCGAGGAACCAGGTGTGCCTGCGCGGCTGCACCTCGACCTCACCGAAATCGAATGCCTGCTGGACCACACGCGCACTCCGGACCTAACGCCGGAATGCACTTTGGAACAAATCAGGAACATTCGTCAAGCACGTGCGACAGCCTTACGGCTGTTCGAGCGTTGCTGGCTCCTCCCCCTGCCGTTGCCTCTCAAGGTAGTGCTTGTCGATGTCCGGAAGTTCTTCGCCGTAAATCGCCGCTTCGAAGGCGCGCAGACGTTTGTAGACCGAGAGCAGTTCGACGATCGTCGGCCAGGAATTCACCAGATACTGGAACGACTGGGTGACCTGCACGAAGGCGCCGAGAATACGCTGGAAAATGCCGAAGGTGATGGTGCCGGCGGCTATGGTCGGCACGAGCATAAGCGTTGGAAAGATGACGTCGGCCTGGAGGTAGAGGTAACGGGTGACGTCGAAATAGACGTAGTGGAAATAGAGGGTGAAGTAATTCTTCCGCACGTTCGCGAAGAGTTCGCGCAGCGTTAGCGGCTGTGCGCGGGTCTCGTCATCCTCGCCGAAGACCAGCTCCTTGCGGAAGGCAGCCTCGACACGCTGGTTGCGGAACTCCAGGCCCGGCAGCTTGATGCCGACGACGGCAAGCAGGACCGTTCCGAAGATCGACCAGGCGATTGCGGCGAAGACGAGCGGGTAAGGTATCTCCCCCACAATCGGTAACGCTGTCACGCTGGCGGACAGCACCGCCAGGACCGGCAGGAACGCGATCAGCGTCATGATCGAGTCGATAAAGTTGACGCCCAATCCCTGTACAGTGGAGGAGAAGCGCATCGTGTCTTCTTGCACGCGCTGCGAAGCGCCTTCGATGTGACGCACGCGCGGCCACTGCGACACATAGAAGTCGTTCATCGCCTGACGCCACCGGAAGATGTAGTGGCGCACGAAGAAGAGATTCAAGACTCCTACGGTAATGCTCGTGAGCGCCAGTCCAAGCCAGTCCACAACGCCCCAGTACAAGTCAGTCGTTTGTATGGATCCTTTGGTGGTCAGCGCCTGCTGAACCATGTCGTAGAATGGCCCGCGCCAGTCGTTGACAGCAATCTGGACCTGCACGGAGAAATTGGTGACGAACAGGATCAGGCCCGAGCCGAGAACCGACCAGGTCTGCCAGAGGTGCGGCGAGTACCAACGCCAGAAAAAATAGAAGAGAAGAATGCCGACCCAGAAATAGATATAAAACCAGATGAAGGGTGCAGAAAGAAAGACGGTGACGCCGATGATCGGTTGTGCATCGGGCGCCGCCGGCGGCAAGCCGAAGACCGCGCCGAGTTGTTCGCCGCCGAAGAACCAGATTGCCACCAGGACCGCGCCCCACAGCACGGCCGACAGGAAAAAGACTTTCGGTTGAGGAAAGAAGGATACGAACAAGCGGCGCGACCCCCGTTGGCGATTGGCGGAAAATAAGTCACAAATCGCTGGGAAAAGATATGGCGGCGACTTTCGGCGCCTAGAGCCGCAAATGATGGTTATTTTGTCACGGCTGGCCGCGCTGCCAGCACCAGCGCTCCGGACGCAACCAGGATCAGCCCGGCACCAACCGACGGCAGGATGAAGTCGCCAGTCCAGTCCGCCATGAAGCCCGCCACGACCGGGCCGATGATCTGGCCGATGCCGAAGGAAGCCGTCATGATTGCGAGAACGCGCCGTGGCGCCTCGGGCGAAAGCTGCCGTCCGATCTGGAGGCCGAGCGCGGTGATTGCAATGAAGGTCCCCCCGAACAGGATGCCCGCGACGATGAGCGCGACGCTGCCACCGACGGCAACGCTGATGATCACGCCCGCGGCTTCGACGAGGCAGCCTACGACGTAAGCGGTCACCAGACCGATGCGCGCTGCAACCTTTGCCCAGAACCAGACTGACAGCAGACCGGCGAGGCCTGTTGCAAACCAGACATAGGACTCGAGATGCCCCTCGGTTCCCGTCGCGCGCACGATGGCGATGAAAAAGGTCGCCGTCACGATGTAGCCGAGGCCGAACAGACCGTAGGCGACGATCACCAGGGTCAGCGGCAGGCTTTTCGGCAGCGGCGATTCACGACGCTTTGCGCTCACCGCGCCTGGCTGGCGGGGGATCATCAGCGCCACCAGCATGAGGACGACAAGCGACACCGCTGCCGACCAGAGCCAAGGCACGCTCCAGCCGGAGCCCATGCCGATCGTCATGCCGGTCACGATCGATGACGACGCGATGCCCAGGCCGACGCCGCTGAAATGCCGTCCTTGAAGATCGTCCCGCCGCATCGAGGCGAGCCGCGCATAGATCGTCGCCGTCAGGAAGATCATGACAAAGGCACTGGCGATGCCTGCGAGAAGCCGGATTAGGACGAAAGCGATGACGTTCTCCGTCAGCGCCATCGCGGCAAGCAGCACGGCGTTTGCGGCGAGCGCTGCGAGCATCAACGCCCGCTCACGTCCGGCGGCCCAGCCGCCGGCGGCAAAGATCGCGCCAAGCAGGTAACCGAGATAGTTGCTGGAGGCGATCAGCCCCATATCGGATGCGGAGAGATCGAGCTGCTCCATCATCGCCGGCAGAATCGGCGTGTAGACGAAGCGTCCGAACCCCATCCCGGCCGCCATGGCAATCACGCCGGCAAGAACGATGCGGAAGGGACTGGCGGGCGCAACGGACATGCCGCGACCCTATTGCCCAGTCGGTCCGAAGCAACCCGCAATCAGGCGCGACCGTTGGCACAGCCGCTTTGCTGGAATCCAGCAGTCGCTCAGGCCCACTCGCCCTTGCGCATCACCGGCACGCGGCTGCCGTCCTTGTTGACGCCGTCGATGTCGATCCGGTTGGAGCCGATCATCCAGTCGATGTGGATCAGGCTCTTGTTGCCGCCCTGCGCCGCGATCTGCTCCGGCGCCAGCGACGTGCCGTTCCTGAAGCATTTTGCGTAACACTGGCCGAGCGCGATGTGACAGGCGGCGTTCTCGTCGAACAGCGTGTTGTAGAACAGCAGCCCGCTCTGCGAGATCGGCGAGGAATGCGGCACGAGCGCCACCTCACCCAGTCTCCGCGCGCCCTCGTCGGTGTCCAGTACCTTGTTCAGCACCTGTTCGCCGCGACTCGCCTTCGCCTCGACGATGCGGCCGCCCTCGAAGCGCACGCTGATGTTGTCGATCAGCGTGCCCTGATGCGACAGCGGCTTGGTGCTCGAAACATATCCTTCCGTGCGCATCGCATGCGGCGTGGTGAACACCTCCTCGGTCGGAATGTTCGGGTTGCAGGTGATGCCGTTTTTCGCCGTCGAGGCGCCGCCCATCCACTCGTGCCCGTCGGCCAGCCCGACGGTGAGGTCGGTGCCCGGCCCCGTGAAATGGAGCGCCGCGAAATCGTGGCCGTTCAGCCATGCCGTCCGGCTCCGCAGCGCCGCATTGTGCGCGTTCCATTTCTCGACCGCGCCATCCGTATCGACACGCGAGGCGGAGAAGATAGCGTCGGCAAGCTTGCCAACAGCCGTCTCTTCCGTGTCGTCCGGGAACATCTGCTTCGCCCATGACGCGTTTGGATAGGCGACGAGGTTCCAGTTGATGTCGAAGCCGGCGATCTTCTCCAGCGCCGGCTGGTAGGCCATCGAATTCGCCTTGTTGGCGCGCGCGACTTTCGACGGGTCTTCGTTTGACAGCAGCATCGGATTGTCGCCGACAACGGCAAGCCGCGCGGCGTTGCCGGAGAATGCCTTTGCCATGCCCTCGTAAAGCCAGCCCGGCGCGCGATCAAAGCTCTCGTCCGAAGCGTTGTGGTAGCGCGCCAGCGTAAGCTCTTCGTCGGCGAAGATCGGCGTGACAATGCCGGCGCCTGCCTTGTAGGCATGTTCGGCAATGCGCCGGACCAGCGGCAGCGCAGCGATCGGCGCGGTCATCACCAGATCCTGCCCCGGCTGAAGTTGCAGCCCGACCTTGATCGCGACCTCTGCCAGGCGATCAAGCTTGACGGGATCGATCGGCGACGGTGCGTTGCTGGGGTAGGCCATAAAACATCTCCTGCTGGACTAGGCGCTACATAGGGCCAGTCGCGGCGCATCGCCAGTCGAAACGGGCGGCCCGAATTGGTCCACTTAAGTCTGACGCAGACCGTCGAACCAGTTCATTGTGCAGGCAACTTCCCGCACCAGCCATGCACGGAAAACCGACACCTTCTTGCCCGGCCGTTTCGCAAGCGAGGTGACGAGATGGTAACCGAGACCGCTCGTCGCCGTGATGCCGAACGGCGCTACCAGCCGGCCGGCCGCGAGATGGTCAGCGGCCAGGATCGGCCAGGCGAGTGTCACACCCTGGCCGGCGACGGCGGCGTCGATGCCGAGAATGGGGTCGGTGAAGGATGGCCCTGCCGGCACGAAGCTTGGCTTCGCCACACCCGCCTTCTCGAACCAGCGATCCCAGCTGAACATCGTGTTCTCATCGGCAATCACCGGCAGCTTCACGATGTCCGCGGGTACCTTCAACTTTTCCGCAAGTGCCGGCGCGCAGACTGGAAACACCTCCTGCGCCAGCAACAACTCGGCGTGAACGTTCGGCCATGTGCCCGAACCCATCCGGATCGCCAGATCGATGTCGGAGCGGTCGAGGTCGACGACGTTCGTCGTGGCATCGATCCGCAAGTGAATCTCGGGATGCGCCTGCTGGAACGAACTCAGCCTCGGCACCAGCCAGCGCAGCGCGAAGGCGGGCGCCACGGAAACGACCAGCGTATTCGATGTGCTGTCGTCGGCCAGCGCGACGGCACCGGCGAGCGTTCGAAACCCCTCGGTCAGCCGCGCCGCGAACTGCCGGCCAAACTCGGTCAGCCTGAGCCCATTGCGCGAGCGCTCGAATAGTTTGCGACCGATCTGCGCCTCGGTTCGCGCGAGGTGCTGGCTAACGGCGGACGGCGTGACACCGAGCTCATCCGCAGCCGTCTGAAGCGCGCCGGTCCGGGCGACAGCTTCCACCGTCCGCAGGCCATTGAGATGTACGGAGTTCAAGCTTTTCATGGATTAGATTTTCTAAAGTCTTCCGCAGGCAATCTCGATTGGAAATGCCGCAAGATAAGGCAAAATTCCTTCATCACACAAGCCGATGGAGGTTGTCATGAAGCTTTTCTCAATCGCCCGCGAAGGCGAAAAATCCGCTCTCAGGCTCACCGCGACGGTCGCCGACTGCATCCGCTGGCTGCGGGATCCGCTGTCGCACCCGGTGCTGGACGCGATGAGCGAACGTGAACTGGCGGACCTGCCATTCAGCTCGGCGCGGATCGTGGGCGTACGCGACTGAGCGAAACAGCCGTGCGACCGGTCACGTCTTGCCGAATGCTGCCGCGTAAGCATCAGGCTTGAAGCCGAACTGGAGCTTCCCGCCAGTGTCGAGAACCGGACGCTTGATCATGTTGGTGTCCTCGAGGATCAGCGCGCGTGCGGTCTTTGCGTCGAGCTTGGCTTTCTTCGCCTCGGGTAGTTCCTTGAACGACGTGCTGTTCTTGTTGAAGACGGTTTCCCAGCCGGCGCGCGCGAACCAGCCGTCCAGCACTTTTGGATCGAGCCTGTCCTTCCGGTAGTCGAAGAACTCGTGCTTCACGCCGTGGCCGTCGAGCCACTTCAGCGCGTTCTTCACCATGTCGCAGCTCTTGAAGCCGTACAGCGTCGTCGTCATCGAATCTCTCGTCAGTTGAACCTAGTCCGTCTTTAGCACGGAGACGGCGTCTTCGCTGTTGTGGATGTAGTCATTCGCATCCTCCTGCCGCTGCACCAGCAGGATGAACAGCAGATCGGTCAGCGTCAGTTGCGCATCGCGCGCGGTGATCGAGGACGACCGCACGCGCTCTTCATCAGCGACGGTGTAGAGCAGCACATCAGCCACGCGGCTCAGCGGGCTGTCCTTGAGCGAGGTGACGACGACGACCGGAGCACCGCGCTTTTTCGCCGCTTCGGCGATCCTGAGCGTCTCGAAGCTCGCGCCCGAATGCGAGATCGCGACCATCACGTCCTTGCAGCCGAGTGTCGAGGCGCTCGCCATCTGCACGTGGCTGTCGGAATCGTGCAGCACGTTGCGGCCGAGCTTCATCAGCTTATAGGAAAAGTCGCGCGCGACCAGCGCGGACGCGCCGACGCCGGCCAGATGAATGCGCGCCGCCTTGTCGAGCAGCGCCAGCACGCGGTCGATGTCCTGCTCGCTGTTGACCGAAATCGTCTGCTGGATCGAGGACAGCTTGCTCGCCGCCAGCTTCTGCATAACCACGCGATGGCCGTCGCTCAGTTCGATTGAGCCGTGCACCATGCCGGCCGGCGCTTTCCACTCCTGCGCCTTGGCTTCCGAGACGGCTAATTTCAGCTCCTGGTAACCGGCAAAGCCGAGCTTCTGGGAAAACTTCACCACACTCGACTGGCTGCGGCCTGCCTCCTCCGCAAGCGCGGCCGAGGACAGCCGGAGCATACGGTCAGGATTGTCGACAATGAACTGGCCGATCTGACGGTCGGACGGCGCCATTGTGTCCAGCGTCGCGTGAATGCGTTTCAGCACTGACATAGAGGTCTCCCGCAGGCCGGCATAGGCAATGCCAAATCTAAGAATAAAATATTCCAATTCGATTGGACAGGGCTTATTGATGGTCAATCGCAGCGGAGCCACTTGCTCATGGACAGACTGAAAATCACCGGCGGGCAAAGGCTGCAGGGCGCCGTCGCCATCTCCGGCGCTAAAAACGCCGCGCTGCCGCAGATCGCCGCGTCGCTGCTCAGCCCCTATCCGCTTGAGCTCAGCAATCTCCCTGCGGTCAGCGATGTCGAGAACATGTTGGGCGTCATCGGCCTGCATGGCGCCGTGGTGAAGCGCGAGGCGCGCTCGGCGACCATCGACACCAGCGGCGCGGTCTCAAAGGAGACGACCTATGACACGGTGCGCAAGATGCGCGCGACCGTGCTGGTGCTCGGCCCGCTGCTCGCGCGTTTCGGACATGCACGGGTGTCCCTGCCCGGCGGCTGCGCCATCGGCGCGCGGCCGGTCGACATGCACATGAAAGCGCTGGCGACGCTTGGCGCGGAGATCGGCGTCGAGAACGGGCTTATCATCGCCAATGCGCCGAAAGGGCTCACCGGCGCGCGCATCGTTCTCGCCTCGCCATCGGTCGGCGCGACTGAAACGGCGATGATGGCGGCCACCACCGCCAAGGGCGAGACCGAGATCCTGAACGCCGCGCGCGAGCCGGAGGTCGCTGACCTCGCCGCCTGCCTAAACGCCATGGGCGCGCGCATCGAGGGCGCCGGCACGCACCGCATCCTCGTCGCCTGCAACACGACGTGGCGTGCCGCCGCGCATCAAATCATTCCCGATCGCATCGAGGCCGGCACCTATGCCATCGCCGCCGCGATCACAGGCGGACAGCTCGAACTCACCCATGCGCGACTCGAGCATCTCGCCTCGGTCGTCCAGACGCTGGAGGCCGTCGGCGTCACGGTGTGGCCGGGCGATCGTGGGCTGATCGTCTCGCGTGACGGGCCGCTCAAGGGCGTCGACATCACGACAGAGCCCTATCCCGGCTTCCCTACCGATCTGCAGGCGCAGTTCACGGCGCTGATGTGCGCTGCGGAAGGCGCATCGCTGATCCGCGAGACAGTGTTCGAGAACCGCTTCATGCATGTGCCCGAGCTGATGCGGCTTGGCGCCAACATTACGCTGCAAGGCACGATGGCGCTGGTGCGCGGTGGGCGGAAGCTACACGGCGCACAAGTGATGGCGACCGATCTTCGCGCGTCGGTTTCGCTGGTCCTCGCCGCGCTGATCGCCGAGGGCGAGACGGTCATCAACCGCGTCTATCATCTCGACCGCGGCTATGAGCAACTCGACCGCAAGTTGAAGATGTGCGGCGCGATCGTCGAGCGGGTGCGCGAATGAGCGCTCGCCTCTATCTCGGCGTCGATGGCGGCGGCACGGGCTGCCGTGCGCGTATCGAGGACGAGAGCGGTATCGTGCTCGGACAAGGCTTGTCCGGCCCCGCAACGACACGCCTCGGCATCGAAGAAGCCTGGGCGTCGATCACACGCGCCTTCACCGCCGCCGCCGAGGAAGCCGGCTTGGCTGACGGTGATCTCACACACGTTCATGCCGGCGTTGGATTGGCCGGCATCGGCCGGCAGGGCGCGCGCGAGGCGCTTCAGGCGATCGCGCATCCCTTCGCCAGCATCGCCTTCACCAGCGACGGCATGGGCGCCTGCCTCGGCGCGCATTCCGGCAAGGACGGCGCGATTGTGATCGCCGGCACAGGCTCCATTGGGCTCGGCGTCGTCGACGGTCGCGAGTTGCGCGCCGGCGGTTACGGCTTTCCGATCTCCGATGAAGGAAGCGGCGCCGATCTCGGGCTGAAGGCCGTGCAGCTTGCATTGCGCGCCCATGACGGCCGCCACGACCGCACTGCCCTGCTCGCCGAAGTCATGCACCGCTTCCACGATGATCCGATGGAAGCCGTCGCGTGGATGGATCGCGCCACCGCCACCGACTACGCCGTCTTCGCGCCCATGGTGATGCGCCACGCCGATCAGGGCGACGCTGTCGGTCGTCGCATCGTGCAGTCCGCAGCGGAGCAGATCGACACGCTGGTGCGTGTGCTCTTCGACAAGGGCGCGCCGCGGGTGACCTTGCTCGGCGGTCTGTCCACGCCGCTGGAGCCGTGGCTGTCGCCCGATGTGCGCCGCCGGCTGAAGCCCGCCGACGGCGATGCGGTGTCCGGCGCGATCATCCTGGCGCGGCGGTCTGTGTAGAATTGGAATTTTCAATTCCAAATCTTGTTGACTCTCGGAATATCTCATTCTAAATCGTTAACAGCGCCGCGACACAGTGGCGGTCAACGAAAATCGACAGGGCATGGCTGACAACGGATTGATGTCCGAATTGGATGAGCTGGTTTCGGAAGCCCGGAACCCTGCCACCATGGACATCGACATTTTGCCGCCGGTCGAAATCCTCAGAAAGATCAACGACGAAGACAAACGTGTCGCTGGCGCCGTCGAAGCCTGCATCCCCGAGATCGCGCGCGCCGTGGATCGCATCGTGGCGGCGTTCCAGAAGGGCGGCCGGCTGATCTATATGGGCGCCGGCACCAGCGGACGGATCGGCGTGCTCGACGCATCCGAATGCCCGCCGACTTTCCGCGTGCCCGAGGGCATGGTGGTCGGGCTGATTGCCGGCGGACCGGAAGCGATCCTGCGCGCCATCGAGGGCGCCGAGGACAGCACAGCCGGCGGTCGCAAGGCGCTCAAGGAAATCTCGCTGACCGGCAACGACGTCGTCGTCGGCCTCGCCGCCAGCGGGCGCACGCCCTACGTCATCGGCGGCCTGCTCTATGCCAAGGAAGTCGGCGCGACGACCGTCGCCCTCTCCTGCAATCCAAACTCCACCATCGCCGATATCGCTGACATCGCCATCTCGCCAGTCGTCGGCCCAGAGGTGCTCACCGGCTCGACTCGCATGAAGGCCGGCACGGCGGAAAAGCTCGTGCTCAACATGCTGACCACCGCTAGCATGATCCGTATCGGCAAGACCTACCAGAACCTGATGGTCGATCTTCACGCCAGCAATGCGAAGCTTGTGGCGCGCGCCGCGCGCATCGTCATGGATGCGACCGGCTGCTCGCTCGACGAAGCGCGCGCCGCGCTGCAAAAAACCGGCAATGACGTGAAGCTCGCGATCCTGATAACAATGACGGGAATGAGCCCGGCGGAGGCGCGTCAGGCATTGGAAAATGCCTGTGGGTTCCTGCGGAGCGCCATCGAAAGCGGCGCGCCGCAGCTAGCCGATAGATAGTTCGACAACAGTCAACGACGAACCAAACGGGAGGTTTGAATGACTCGACACCTGACACGGAAATATCTCTCCAGCATCGCGCTCGCCGCGGTCGTAGGCCTTTCGGCGATTGCTACGCCGGCCGGTGCGGCGACGCTGCAGATGGCCTGGGCGCAGGACGCCACCGGCCTCGACCCGCAGAAGCAGACGGCGTTCTCGTCGCTGCGCCTGCTGGAGTTGATCTACGAGCCGCTGGTTCGCCTCGACCAGGACCTGAAGATCATCCCGGGCGTTGCCGACTCGTGGGAATTCGGCGCTGACGGCCTCTCGCTCACCTTCAAGCTCAACCCGAACGCCAAATTCCAGAACGGCGCGGCGGTCACCTCGGCCGACGTGAAGGCATCGTTCGAGCGCATTCTCGACGAGGCGACGGGCGCGGCCAACCGCGCCAACTATTCGTCCGTCGAGGCGATCGAGACGCCGGACGCGGGCACGGTCGTCTTCAAGCTGAAGCAGGCTGACGTGCCGATTCTCACCGCGATGACCGACACCAACTCCTCGATCCTGCCGGAGAGTGAGATCAAGGCCGGCAACGTCGGCACGACGGCCATCGGCTCCGGTCCGTTCAAGCTCGAACGCTGGGACCCGAACTCCAAGGCGGTGCTCACCGCGCACAAGGAATGGGCCGGCGGCGCCCCTGCCCTCGACGGCATCGAGATCAGCGTGCTGCCGGACGAAGCAGCCATCCTCGCCGCGATGCGTACCGGCCAGGTCGATTTCGCGCTGATGAACGACCCGCTCATCGCCACGCTGGTGCCGAAGGAAGCGAACCTGCAGCTCAACCGCGCGCCGGTGCTCGCCTATCACGTGCTGCAGATGAATCCGGCGCGCGCGCCGATGGACAAGCTGGAAGTGCGCCAGGCGATTTCCTGCGCCGTCGACCGGCAGGCGGTGCTCGACACCGCCTCGCTCGGCGAAGGCAAGGTCACCGGGCCGCTCACCATGCCCTTCTATGCCAGCGATCCGAACTCGCTGTTCTGCTACAAGCAGGACGTCGCGAAGGCGAAAGAGCTGATGGCCGCGGCCGGTCTGGCCGATGGCTTCTCCGTCACCGTCATCGCCGCGACCGGAGAGCCGCCGACGGCTGCGGCGGAAGCGCAGGTGCTGCAGGCGCAGCTCGCCGAGATCGGCGTGAAGCTCGACATCAAGATGATGGAGCTCAACGTCTATGTCGACACCTGGCTGAAGGGCGACTTCGATATGGCGGTGGCGCTAAACGGCGGCCGTCCTGACCCGTACACCATGTACAACCGCTACTGGACGAAGACCGGCAACCTCCAGAAGGTCTCCAACTTCGCCGACGATACGCTGGACAGCCTGCTCAACCAGGGCCGCGCCGAGAGCGATCCGGAGAAGCGCAAGGTCATCTTCGCCGACTTCGAGAAGCAGCTCGCGGAGAAGGCGCCATGGGTCTGGCTCTACACCTCCTTCGGCTACACCGCGCAGCAGAAGACCATCCAGGGCTTCGTACCAATGCCGACGGGCTCGATGTTCAGCCTCGCCAAGGTGACGAAGCAGTAGTCACCTGATCGACGAAACTGGACCGGGATCGGTTTCTTTGAAATCATCCCGGTCCTGCTGTTTTCAGAAGGGCGATCCGACCGGTGAGTTACCTGATACGAAGGCTTGCGGTGTTCCCGCTCGTCCTGCTCGGCGTGTCGGTCATCGTTTTCGTCGCCATCCGGCTCGTTCCCGGCGATGCCATCACCGCCATGCTCGGCACGGAAGCTGGCCTTCTCACACCCGCGCAGCGCGCCGCGCTCGATGCCTATTTCGGCATCGACCAGCCCTGGCCGGTCCAATACTGGCGCTGGATAACCGGCCTGTTCCAGGGCGATTTCGGCATCTCCGTCACCTTCGGCAAGCCGGTGTTAGGCGTCATCCTCGAGCGTTTCCCGCGCACGCTGGAACTCGCTTTGCTCTCCATGATGATCGCGCTTTCGGTCGGCATTCCAGCCGGCGTTTACGCTGCGACCCGCAACGAGCGTCCGTCCGATTTGATCGTGCGGATCGCCGCGATGATTGGACAGTCGACGCCGAATTTCGTCGTCGGGCTCGTTATCATCTACGTGCTATCCGCCGGCTTTGGCGTGCTGCCCACGATGGGCGCCTACACGCCATTCTTCGAAAACCCGCTGCAGAATCTCAGCCAGATGATCCTGCCAGCGATCACATTAGGCTTCGCCTTCGCCGCGTCGGTCACGCGCGTCTCGCGCTCGGCCATGCTCGACGTGCTCTCGGACGATTATGTGCGGACCGCGCGCAGCAAGGGCTCCTCCGAGCGCAGTGTCATCTGGCGGCACGCGCTGCCCAACGCGCTGATCCCGGTCGTCACGCTGTCCGGCATCGAGTTCGGTTATCTGCTCGGCGGCGCGGTCATCGTCGAGCAGATCTACGCGCTGCCAGGCCTCGGCCGCATGGTGCTGGAGGCGATCCAGCAGCGCGACTATGCGCTGGTGCAAGGTGCGGTGCTGTTTATCGCGCTGAACTTCATGATCGTGAACCTGCTCGTCGATCTCGCCTATGTGGCGCTCGACCCGCGCATCCGGCTGGAGAGCCGCTGATGCGGTTTGTGCAGTCGATCTTCACGCATCCCAGCGGCCGCATCGGCGGCGCGATCATCGCGCTGTATCTGATTATCGCCTGCCTCGGCGCCGTCGGTCTGATGCCGCACGATCCGCTGATGCAGTACCGCATCGACCGGCTGCATGCACCCAACACGACCTATCTGATGGGCACCGACCTCTTCGGCCGCGACGTGTTGAGCCGGCTGATGCAGGGCGTCGGCCAATCCTTCACCGTCGCGTTCTTCTCGGTTGCGATCGCCACGCTCGCCGGCACCGTGCTCGGCCTCACCGCAGCCTGGTTCGGCAAAAGCTGGGACGCGATCCTGATGCGGCTGATGGATATCCTGCTGGCCTTCCCCGCGATCCTGCTGGCGCTGCTCATCGTTACCATCGTCGGTCCCGGCACCTCGACCAGCATCATGGCGATCGGCATCGTCTACACGCCGATTTTCACGCGCGTCGTGCGCGGCCCTGCCCTGTCGCTCAAGGAACGCGACTTCGTCGACGCGGCGCGCACCTTCGGCTCCAGCCGCTTCTACATTCTGACGCGGCACCTGTTGCTCAATCTCGTCGCGCCGCTCACCGTTCAGGTCACGCTGGCGCTCGCATGGGCCCTGCTCACCGAGGCCGGCCTGTCCTTCCTCGGCCTCGGCACGCAGCCGCCGGCCTCATCGCTCGGCCTGATGCTCGCCGACAGCCGCAATTTGATGGAATCCGCGCCGTGGCTGATGATCTTCCCGGCCATCGTCGTGATGATGAGCATTCTCGGCTTCAACCTTCTGGGTGACGCGCTGCGCGACATCCTCGACCCGAAGACGCGGAGGGCATGAGCATGGCGCCGCTGCTCTCCGTCCAAAACCTGTCGGTCGCGTTCGGCCGCCCGCCGGCGCAAGCGACGGTCGTACGCAATGTCAGCTTCGACCTCGCGACTGGCGAGACGCTTGCCATCGTTGGCGAGAGCGGCTCGGGGAAATCCGTTACCGCGCTGTCGATAAACCGTCTCGTCGACTATGGCGGCGGGCGGATCATCAGCGGCGCGATCGGCTTCCAGCGGGCCAACGGCCAAACGATCGATCTTACGACGGCGAGCGCTGCCGACCTGACGAAAATCCGCGGCGCGGAGATCGGTATGATCTTCCAGGAGCCGATGACGTCGCTCAACCCGGTGCTCACCATCGGCCGGCAGATCGAAGAATCCTTCCGGCTGCATCGGGGCCTGACCGGCAAACAGGCGCGCGCGGCAGCTAAGGACGCGCTCGACCGCGTCCGCATTCCCGATGCCGGGCGCCGGCTTGCCGCGACGCCCAACCAGCTTTCCGGCGGCATGTTGCAGCGGGTGATGATCGCGATGGCACTTGCCTGCAATCCGCGCCTGCTGATCGCCGACGAGCCGACCACCGCGCTCGACGTCACGGTTCAGGCGCAGATCATGGCCCTGCTCGCCGAACTGAAGCGCGAAACCGGCATGGCGATGATCTTCATCACGCATGACATCGGCCTCGTCGCCGGCATCGCCGACCGCGTGATGGTCATGCAGGCGGGTGAAGCGGTGGAACAGGGCGAGCTTGGCAAGATCCTTGACCACCCCGAGCACCCTTACACGCAGCATCTACTCAACGCCGTGCCGCATTTCTCCGGCGGGACCGCCGTGCGGAATGACGCGGACCCACTATCGGCAACGCCCGCCCTCAAGGTGGACGGCTTGGTCGTACGCTATCCGCTTGGCGGCGGCTGGTTCCGCCAGCCGGTCGGCGCGGTTCACGCCGTCGACGGCATCGACTTCGAGCTGAAGCCAGGCGAGACGCTGGCCATCGTCGGCGAAAGCGGCTCGGGAAAATCGACAACCGCGCGCGCCGTATTAGGCCTCGTGCGGCCGACGCGCGGCGATCTCATCCTCGGCGCCAAGCTTGGCGACAGCCAACTGCCGGTGCAGATGGTGTTCCAGAACCCGTACGCCTCGCTCAATCCACGCCTCACCGTGAAGAGCATTCTGGCCGAGCCGGTCATAGCTGCCGGGCGGAGCATCGACCAAGGCATCATCGAGCGCATGACGACGCTCCTGAAGCGCGTCGGTCTGCCCGAGAACAGCCTCGAGCGTTACCCGCACCAGTTCTCGGGCGGGCAACGGCAGCGCCTTTGCATTGCGCGCTCGCTGATGCTCAACCCGTCCGTCGTCGTGCTCGATGAGCCTGTTTCGGCACTCGACGTCTCGGTTCAGGCGCGCGTTCTGGAACTGTTGGTCGACCTGCAGCGCGAATACCGCCTCGCCTATCTTTTCATCTCGCACGACATGGCGGTGGTCGAGCGCATCGCGCATCGTATCGCGGTGATCTATGCCGGGCAGATCGTCGAGATCGGCGATGCGAAAGCCGTTCTCTCCGACCCGAAGCACCCCTACACGAAGAAGCTCATCGCCGCCGTTCCGACCATCGAGCGGCGGCACGAGCGCTACGATGTCGATACCAGTCAGGTGCCGTCGCTGCTGCGCCCGCCCGGCTTCGAGCCGCCGCCCGCTCGCTGGATGGAGTACGGCACAGATCATAAGGCCCGCATCGATGCCTGAGCTTTCACCCGACCTCACCGCGCGCTTCGACACAGCCTTCGCCACGCTTGAGGAATCGATCGAGACGAAGCGCATCCCCGGCGGCGTGCTTGGCCTCGTGACGCGCGACGGGCAGCGCGAGGTGCGGGCTATTGGGTCGGCGCAGCTCACGCCAAAAGTGCGGTTGATGCAGGAGCACACATGGTTCGACCTCGCATCGCTGACCAAGGTGATTTTTACGACACCGCGCATCCTGGCGCTGGCCGAAGCCGGCGCGATCGATCTAGACGCGCCGCTGGTCACGGCCCTGCCCGATTTGCGCCAATACGACGCCAACGCCTGGGAGCGCAAAGTCACGTTCCGCCAGTGTCTCGGCCACCAGACGCCGTTTCCCGCCGTCGAGCCGATCTACACCTACGGCCGCGATCCCGAGCTGCTGCGCGCCTTTGTCCTGCAGCGCGAATGGCGCAAGCTCGCCGAGCCGGTCTATTCCGACATCAACTTCATCCTGCTCGGTTTCGCGATGGAGCGCCTGTCCGGCAAGACGATCCGCGCGATGAACCCCGGTGACGGTTTTGCCTTCAGCGCCAATCCGGAGCAATCGGCCGCGACGGAAAAATGCACCTGGCGGCTGCGCGTGCTTTCCGGCGAGGTGCATGACGACAATTGTTCTGCCCTGCAGGGCGCTGGCCACGCAGGGCTGTTCGGTACGGCAACCTCGGTGCTCGATTTCGCGCGCGGCCTGCTCGACGGCACCACCGCGTCAGCGAAAGCGATCACGATGATGCGCCAGCCGCTGTCCGACAAGCGCACGCACGGCTGGGAACACAGCTATGATGGCTGGTCCGGTGGCAACAATTGCAGCGCCGACACGATCGGCCACACGGGCTTCACCGGTACCGGCCTCTGGGTCGACTTCGCCGAAGGCAAAGCCTGGACCCTGCTCACCAACCGCATCCATCCAACCCGACATTTCGACAGCGGCATCGTCAAGCTGCGCCAGACGGTCGGCGACCGCATCAACGGAGTTGTTTCATGAAGCCCATCTGGGCCGTCGGCCTGATGACCGGCACCGTGCTCGACGGCAACATCGACGTCGCGATGATCAAGACCGACGGCGAGCGCGTCGAAGCGTTCGGCGCCTATACGCTGGCGCCCTACCCCGAGCACATCAACGAGATGGTACGCGATGCGCAGAAGCAGGCGCTGGTCTGGAATTTCGACGGGCCCGACCCGGCGATCTTCGCCAAGGCCGAAGAAGCATTCACACGCGCGCAGTCGGCAGCGGTGAAGGAGCTGGTCGGAAGCAACGGCCTCACCATGTCGGACATCGGCGTGGTCGGGTTCCACGGCCACACGGTGCTGCACCGCGCGCCGACGAAGGAGCGCATCGGTGACACGCGCCAGCTCGGCGATGGCGATCTGATGCACTCGCTGCTTGGCACGAAAGTGGTCTATGATTTCCGCAGCGCGGATGTCCGCGCCGGTGGCCAGGGTGCACCGCTCGCTGCCGCCTACCACGCGGCGCTGCTCGGCTCATCTGGCGCCAGTGGCGACACTGCGATCCTCAACCTTGGTGGCGTCGCCAACGTCACCTGGTGGGACGGTTCCGGCGATGTGATCGCCTTCGACACCGGCCCCGCCAACGCGCCGATCAACGACTTCGTCAAGGCACGCGGCCTCGGCGAGATGGATCGTGACGGCGCGCTTGCCGCCTTAGGTAAAGTCGATGAGGAACGGCTCGCAAATCTCGTGCAGCACCCGTACCTGACGGCGCGCTATCCAAAGTCGCTCGACCGGTTCGACTTTCCCGCCGCAATGGCGGACGGTCTCAACGATGCTGACGGTGCGGCGACGCTTACCGCTTTCACGGCATCCGCGGTTGGCAAGGGCCTGGACCTGCTGCCGAAGCGGCCGAAGGAGTTATTCGTCAGCGGCGGCGGCCGGCACAATCCCACGCTGATGCAAATGCTGCGCGAACGCGCCGGCGTCGAAGCCGTTTCGGCTGACACGATCGGCTGGCGCGGCGACGCGGTCGAGGCGGAGTGTTTTGCCTTCCTCGCGGTGCGCGTGTTGCGCGGCCTGCCGACGAGTTTTCCGAGCACGACCGGCGCGCCAAAACCGATGACGGGCGGCAAGATCGCGGGTTAGAGTTTTTTCTGCAGGAAGGTACGCGTCCGCCCTTTCGGGAAATCTTCGAGCACACCAAACGGCGTGTATCCCGCGCGCTGATAGGCCTTCAGCGCGACCGGATTGAACGTGTCAATCCAGGCGCCATGACAGCCGCGCGCCACCGCTTCCTTCTCGGCCGCCGCGAGCATTTGGCCGGCGACATTCTTGCCGCGCAGGCTCTCGTCGACCCACAGCCATTGCGTGAACAGCCAGCCCCACGCGGTGTAGCCGGAGACACCCGCGAGGATCGCGCCAGCCTCATCGCGTACGAAGACCGCGATCGGGCTTTTCCCGGACGCGCCGACATCCGCATCGTTGAATGCCGCCAACTGATCCCCGACGAATTTGAGAGCGGCCTCGTCCGGCGTATCGGTGACTTCAAGCGCAATCTTCAACGATGACATCCGTGAGGTTCGTGTGTCAGCCGGCTTTCGAACCAAGCGCGACCGGCACTTTCTGCATCAGCTTCAGCGATTTCACCATGGGCTCGACAGTCGCCTTGTATGCCTTGAAGTGCGGCGCTTCGAGATGCGCTCTATAGGTGTCGATATCCCGATAGATCTCGAACACCGTGATATGCGTTGGATCATCCTTCGCCGCGACGGCCTGCAAGGTCAGCACACCTTCTTCCAGCCTAATCGCTGCATCGATCTGCGCACGCAGAGCGGCGCTATAACTCTCCAGATGCATCGGCTCGATTTCGAGCTCAGCGATCTGGATATACGCCTCTCCAGCGCTCATCCGAACACCACACCGTCAAACAGCTTTCGCGCGGTGCGCAGAACTGCGACCTTGGCCATGCGATCGCCGTCCATCGTCGCGACAATCGACATTTCGCCCGTTGGATGCTCGATCGACAGCGTCTTTTCCGCGCCTGCGGGGATGTCTGCGAGATCGCCCGCCGGTCCGCCCGGAAGCAGGCACGCCGTCGCGACGCTGACCGCGCCGAACACACCAATCGCGTCGTGGCATTTGTGCGGGATGAAAGTGCGCGTCGAGATCGCGCTACCGTTCTTCGCCTTCGACACCATCGTCATCTTCGGCACGGATTTGTCTTTCACGTCGCCGAGATTCATCAGCAGCCCAGCCTTCAGCCGGATTGCTTCAAGCTTCGCCCGCAGTGCTGGGTTTGCCTCCAGTTCCTTCGGCGATTCCTGGCCGGTGATACCCATATCCACCGCCCGCATGACGACGCAGGGCATGCCGTTGTCGATCAGTGTCACTGCCACGCCCTCGACCGTATCAACCGCATTGCCGCTCGGCAGCAGAGCACCGCAGGACGAGCCGGCGATATCCTCGAAGGCGATCGGGACCGCAGCCGACGTGCCGGGCACGCCGTCGATCCGCGCGTCGCCGGCATAGGTCACGCGACCGTCCGGGGTTTGGATTGTCGCGGTCGCCACCTGTCCCGTGTTTTCCATAAAAATACGGACATCCGTCGTCCCGTCCTGCGCTTTGAACAGCCCGCGTTCGATCGCGAACGGACCGACACCGGCGAGGATGTTGCCGCAGTTCTGCTGGTCCGTCACGACCGGCCTGTCGACGAAGACCTGCAGGAAGAGATAATCGACATCGACGCCCGGCCGCGCGGATTTTTTCACCACCGCAACCTTGGAGGTCAGCGGGTCGGCACCACCCATGCCGTCGATCTGGCGCGCATCCGGCGAGCCGAAAGCGCGGAGCAGGAATGCATCGCGCGCCGCGATATCCGCCGGCAGTTCGTCTGCGATGAAATATCCGCCCTTCGACGTGCCGCCGCGCATCCACATGCAGCGCACGCCGTTGGCCTCAGACATATTTCAGGCCTTTCGCCTTGAGCTTGTCGCGCATGCCATAAATGTCGAGGCCGAGTTCACCCGCCAACAGCCGCTTGCGCGTCTCTTCCTCCTTGGCGGTGCGGGCGCGTGACGCCTCCAGCACCTTCGCCGCATCCTCCCGCCTCACAATGCAGATGCCGTCATCGTCGCCCAGCACGACGTCGCCGGGGTTCATGGCAGCGCCGGCGCAGACGATCGGCACATTCACCGAACCTAGTGTCTCCTTCACCGTCCCTTGCGCCGATATTGCTTTCGACCAGACCGGAAACTTCATCTCGGTCAGGTCGCGCACGTCGCGCACGCCGGCCTCGATCACCAGCGCCCTCACGCCACGCGCTAGCAGCGAACTGGCGAGCAGGTCGCCGAAATAGCCGTCATCGGACGGGCTGGTCGGCGCGACCACGAGGACGTCCCCTTCGCGGCACTGCTCCACGGCGACGTGGATCATCCAATTGTCGCCGGGCGGGATCGATACCGTAACCGCGGTGCCGCCGACGCGCGCGCCGGGATAGATCGGGCGCATGTAAGGCCGCATGAGGCCGATGCGCCCCTGCGCCTCGTGCACGGTCGCGACGCCACACTCGGCTAGTCCGGCCACGACACCAGCGTCTGCGCGCTCAATCTTCTGGACAACGACGCCCATCAAAAGCCCTCCGTCGGCACCAGCGTTTCAACCACATGCGGGAAGACGGCCTCGTAGGCCTCACCATAGGTGATCTTCTTGTCGGAGTTGCGCGCCGCCTGCACGCCGCGCTGCTGCGCCACCCGCGTATAATATTCCCACAGATGCTCCTGCCCGGCCATGCATTTGATCGCCGCGAGCTTCTTCTCCCAGACCGGCGTAATGTCGAGCAGCATGTTCGGCATCCAATTGCATTGCTCGGGCTGGTGCGGCTCGAACAGGAACACCGGGGGTGCACCCAGCACCGTCTCGCCGGGATTGTGGCCGTGCGCCTGCGCGATGATGCGGGCATGCTGTGTGAACTCGCTGACCAGCGGATGATCGCGATTGTACGGGTCTTCCTTCGAGTGCGTCAGCACGAAAGCCGGGTGCAATTTGCGATAGGTGTCGGCAAGACGGAACAGCGACTCCTCCGTCAGCGAGATCGGGTAGTCGCCAAGGTCCCAGAACTGGATGTCGGTCACGCCCAGCGCCTTTGCCGCGCTCTCCGCTTCTTTCTGGCGCTCGCTCTTCACCCTCTCGAGCGTCATGCCGCTCTGACGCCACAGCCTTGCGCTCTCGCCACGCTCACCATAGCTCAGGCAGAGGACCGTCACCGCGACACCGGCCTCGCCATGCAGCGCGATCGCGCCTGCGGCACGCCAAACAAAATCGGCGGAGTGCGCGCTGATCACCAGCGCCGTCTTATTGGCCATCGTTCTCCTCCTCGTCCTATCTAACCTTGGGTCTCCACTGGCGGCGTGCCATGCGTGTGGAAGCTCGCGATCGTCTTCAGCCCCCACGCCTGGCCTTTCTTGCGCTCGGTCTCGGTCCAAATGATCGGCTCCCAGTCCGGCTGCAAGATCAGCCGCGCGCCGGCATTGGCGACCTCGACGCGGTTGCCCGCCGGTTCATAGACGTAGAGAAAGAACGTGCCCTGGATCGCGTGCTTGTGCGGGCCCTGTTCGATGAACACGCCGTTTTCCAGAAAGATGTCCGCCGCGCGCAGAATATCGTCGCGCTGGTCGCAGGCATAAGTGATGTGGTGGAAGCGGCCGCGCGCGCCGGAGTGATCCTCCGTCACCGCCATGTCGTAGCTCTTATTGTTCACGGTGAACCAGCAACCCCCCAGCCGGCCATTGTCGAGCTGGATTTGTTCGGTCACGCGGCTGCCCAGCGCGCGGATCATGAAGTCGCGCATCTTCGAAACATCTGTCGCGAGCAGGTTGAAGTGATCGAGCCGGCGCACCGCCGCGCCGCGTCCATGATAGCGCTGCGCAATGTTCTTCAGCGCCGGCTTTTCGCCGTCCGGCGCAGCGTACTTGTTCGTCTCCCAATAGAGTTCGAACACGTGGCCGTCGGGGCTGTGGAAACGATATGATTTGCCGTGGCCGAGATCACCCTCGGTCCAGCCGATGCCGAGCCCCATCGCCTCGATCGCCTTCACGCGCCGGTCAAGTGCTGCTTGCGACGATGTGCGATAACCGCAATGCGCCATGCCCGTTGTTTTCGACACCGTCAGCTTCAGCGTGTGAAATTCATAATCGTCCCAGCCGCGTAGATAGACCGAGTCGCCTTCGCGGCCGCTCTCCGTCAGTCCGTAGACATTGACGAAGAAGTCGAGGCTCTCCTCGGGTTTGTTGGTCAGGAGCTCGATATGGCCGAGATGGGCCACGTCGAAACAAGGCTCAGCGGCCATCGAACTCCTCCTGCAACATCAGCGCGAGACCCTGCCGCCCGGCGTCGGGCTCTGTCAATCGAACCTGAGGCGCGTCCTGCGATAGCAGTCCGAGGACGATCGTGATCGTGAAAAAACTTGCCGCCGTCGCGATGACAAGCGCTGCGGCAGCCAACCCGCTCAAGCCGAAACGCTGCGCGAAAATCGGATAAGCAGTGATCATTGGCGCGCTGGCGAAAATGATCCCGGCGGCGACCAGCAATGGATCGACGCCGCCGATGACGGCAAAACCCAGCGCGACCAGTAGGGGATGCAGCACCAGCTTGGCCACCGTTATCCACGCCAGGTCCGGCGCGAACGCCTCGCGGCTGACGCTCGCCAGCGTCCCGCCGACGACGAAAAGCGCGCAGGCAGCGGACGCGTCGGCGATCATGTCAACGGCAGTGGCGGGTGGACGCGGCAGCGTCACGCCGGCAAGTGTGAGCACGACGCCAATCGCAATCGCGATAACCAGCGGCATCTTCACGAGTCGCAGCAGTGCGGCACGGACTGCAGCCGACGCACCCTGCCCTTCGCCTTCACCCGCCTCAGCCAACCCGAGCGCTAGCGGAATGATCAGCACAACCTCGACCAGCATGCAGAGCGGCAGCGCAACCAGCGCAACTGGGCCGAGCGCCAGTGTCGCGATCGGAAAGCCGATGAAGCCGCTGTTCGCGGCCGACGCACCGAGCGACGCGATCGCCGCCTGCGCCAGATCACGCCTCAAGACGAATCGGAAGAGCGCAAAGACGGCGGCAAAGACGATCAGCGAGCCGAGGGCATAGACGAACAGGTAACCGACATCGAATGCCGCACTGAAATCCTGCGAGGTCAGCGCATGCAACACCAGCGCCGGCAGCGCGAAGTTGAGCACGAAAAAGCCGAGGCCAGGAATGAACTCGGCTCTCACGACCTGCAACCGCACCGCCCCGAAGCCGAGCGCGATGATCAGGAAGATCGGCAGCGTGATCGAAAGGAGATCGGTCAACGTCCCCCTCCAGTACGATACCGAACTAAGCCTTTACGCCGCGGCCTGGCGCGTGCGCCAGCTATCGGCGTAGTTCTCGCGGGCTTCCTGCGCATAAGGCACGGCGGAAACGCGCACGCGGATTTCGGTCTGCTTGTGCGGCTCGACCGTCGTCTTCTTAGTGCCGCCGTTTTCCTCC
>Ga0335075_10001754_pt1 | contig 35393 bp, 40 predicted proteins | sample Lox_Sample_24_FD_206723 | JGI IMG/M metagenome (GOLD analysis project Ga0335075, IMG submission 206723) | Soil microbial communities from Loxahatchee National Wildlife Refuge, Florida, United States - Lox_Sample_2.4 | ecosystem: Environmental > Terrestrial > Soil > Wetlands | place: USA...
CGATCCAGTAACTCGTCGAAGGTCGGCGGGGAGTCGGTCAGTTTTTGATGTCCGCTTCGATGTCGCTGACCTTCCGAACCAGCCGCGCCGGCCGCGGTGTAGCGGCGAATCCGAAGTGCTGGTAGAAGTGTTCAGCCTCCTGGTCAATAGCGTCAACCACGACGTACCGGCCGCCTACCTGCTGGCTCGCGGCGACCGCCCGGGTCAAGGCGTCGTGGAGCAGGACGCCGCCAAGGCCAGTGCCGCGCAGTTCGTCAGCAAGGGCCAGTCGCGCTAGCAGAAGGCCCGGTATCTGTCTCGGGTCACCACGTCCGAGACGCCGGGGAAGCTCTGCGTTCTCGATCAGGTGCGGCGCCAGGCTGTAGTAGGCGACGACGACCCTGTCGCCGCGGGTCCAGACATAGGTAACGCTGGTCCGCTTAGCCTGTGCTGTCGCAGCGTGCTCGCGGAGCCAGAAGTCGAGTGCCTGATTCCCGCAGCGGAAACCGGATACGTCGTGGCTGGGAGCGAGACGTTCAGAATGGTATGGAGGGCTCGTCATCAGCCGCGGTGGACTACCGACGGTGCCCGTGACGCAGCTCTTCGCAGCGGCTCGTTCTCCTCGGCCGGAGCGTTCAGCGCATCGACCAGCTTGTCGAAATAGTCGGGCGGCACGACGGTTTTGGCGGCGAGAACCTCATCTGCCTTGTCCTGGGCCGCGCCGAGCACGAACTCGGTAAGCGGTACGCCGAGAGATCTGGCGGCGTCCTCGAGGTGCTCCTTGACGCCCTGGGTCACCCTGAACCCCAGCCGCTCGTCAGCTACGGTCATCCCGCTGGCCCCCTACCCTCGCCTGCCGCTTTGTGCTAACAGTGTACCAACAAAGGTGCGCCTGCGGATCGGCGCGACGGGGCCGGTGAGCGGCAGCTGGTTAGTCTCAGTTTTAGTCTCATTCACCTCCGTCCGGCACTGTCCGCCACCGTCCCCGAGATGGGCGGATGAGCACGCGGCGGACGGCGGGAACCACCGGTGGACAGTGCCGCGCAGTACTCGAAAGCGTGTGATGGGGCAACTCATCCGTGGGTTCAAATCCCACCTCCACCGCCATTGACCTGCAGAAACCGCTGTATACCCGCTGCGGGTATATGCGCGAGTTCCGGCTTCTGCTCTCAGTTTCAGGCTCAAATTAGTCTCAGTTGCGGGCCGCTCGACGCGGGCCCGCGGCGCCGATCGGCGACCAACGCCAGGCCGTTCATAACGGCGAACCTTGGCCTGCTCGATGACCGTCATGACTCCGGCGACCACGCTGCTCGCGGCGTTCAAGGTCGTCCGTGCAGGTAGCGGCCTTACTCGCAGGATGGCTGGCGAATCCCGCCGGTAGCGTCGGTATGTTGCGCTGGCCATCGGAGGACGGCAGCCCGCGGCTGCCGGACGCCAGCGCTCGGGTCGGTGAGGCCATGCGCACGCCCGCGAATCGTGCGCCGCCCCCGCGAGACTGCCAACCAGGGGACGGCAGTCGAACGGAGTACTGGTGCCAAGCGGCTGGCGTAGGTCATGCCCTCGCAGACGCCCGATCTGGCTGGTCCTCGGGGACGCTGAACTCGCCCCGGCCCCGCTTGAAGTGTCACCGGAATCTGGCCGCTGGCCTCAAGGAACTGTCCTGAGGTAGCGAGCCTGGTCACCCGAAATGGAAGCCTGGGCGCGCCGCGCTGCGCCTGATCTGCCGATCGGGGCGGCCTGATATCTGCGGCTGCAACGACAGCGCGCCAGTCGCAGCTTCGGCCGATCTGCGCTGCTGCGATACACGCTCATGCATGCCGACGAGCGGACGCATCCCGGTGGTGCGCGCTAGGAGTCCTTGGGCAGGTCCATCCACGCCAGCGCGCGCAAAAGGCCTGTGACGTGCTCCAAGTCATGCCAGAGGATCGGCCAGCTCTCGGGGTCCTGCAGACCCTGGGCTACCTCGGTCACCGACGCGATGTCATCGGAGATCTGACCGACGCCCAAGTAGCCTGGCTGCTGCCTCGGCTCGTGATAGTCCGCGCCGAACGCTGCGCGCAGTTCAACGAGCCAGTAGTGGTCGGCGTATATCGACACCAGCGCTCCCATGCGATCCTCGGCCGCTTTGAGAAGGGCATCCACGGCGGAGCGAAGTTGCGGCACATCAATCGCAGAGCGCACTGGTTCGGCATGGTTGACATGCTTACACGGCCCGGCTCATGCCGCGGACGGTGTGCGTGTCGAGACTGGCGATCGTGCCGAAGAGCGGACGGATACACGGGTGCCGGTATCGACGATCCGCTATAGTGGATAGGTGGCTTCCGAGGACCTGACAGCTGCCGGGCTGTTGCGCCAGGCCCGCCAGCGCGCGGGCATGTCGCAGGTTGAGCTTGCCGCCCGGGCTGGCGTTGCCCAGAGCGTCATCAGCGCTTATGAGTCCGGGCACCGGCAGCCCGCGGTGCCGACGCTGGCCGCGCTGATCGAGGCAGCCGGGTTTGAGCTGGCGATGTCAGTGCGGCGGCCGCCTGGGCGCCTGAAGAAGCTGTCGGGGCCGGTGGGCCAGCGGGTACGCCGCCGGCGCCGCGACCTGATCGCGGCGGCCGCCGGCCATGGCGTCTCGCGGCTGCGGGTGTTCGGCAGCGTTGCCCGCGGCCAGGACCGTCCCGACAGCGACGTGGACTTGGTCGCGGACCTGCCGCCGGGGATGAGCCTGTTCGGCCTGGCGCGCGTGCAGGCCGAGCTGGAGGGTATTGTCGGCGCCCGCGTCGACCTGGTGCCGGCCGCTGATCTCAAGCCCGAGGTCCGCGAGCGCATTGAGCGTGAGGTGGTGGCCCTGTGAGCTACCGGGACCGGCAGCGGCTAGCCGACATCCAGGCCGCCATCGACGCAATCCGCTCGCACCTGCAGCGCGGCACCCTCGTCGACGGGCTGGTCTTCGATGCCGTCCGGATCCGGCTGCTGGAAATCGGCGAGGCCGTCAAAGCGCTGCACGCCGAGCTGCTCGCCACCCAGCCCGCCATCCCATGGAGCCAGATCGCCCGGATGCGCGATCACCTGGCCCACCGCTACTTCGACACGGCCCACGCCATCTTGCAGGCCACCGTCGACGACGACCTGCCAGAACTAGAACGCGCCATCCTGTCCATGGCCGCATCCCTGCCTGGTGACGAAGAAGGCAACTGGACGCCGTAGTAACAGAACTGGCAGGACCTCGCCAAATGCCCGCTCGTGCCGCGCAGGGAGCGCGAGGGCAAGCGTCTGGCAGCCGACAGCTGCCCGCCGGCCAGAATGTGGTCATGACGGATCGGCCAGTCAATCCTGGAGGTACTTCTGGGCGAGTCGACGGACGGTGAGAAGAAAACCCGCACGGCAAGACGAGCCGCCTACTTGAGTTGCGGCTCGCAGAACACTGGCTACGCCTGCGCAGGCAGCCAGGGAAGCGCCTGCCCTTTTCTGACACTTCCGCTAGTTCGGAAAGGCAGGCCGGGGCAAGAGCTGATGCAACTCATTGAGGACGCCAAAGCCGGGACTGTCCCTGGTTGCGGCCGGTTCCTGGAAGTGCTCAAAATCTATGAAGCCCGCAACATCATCGTGCACGAGGGACGGTACAGGCCCACCATCTTCGAGCCCCGCCCGGACACGAGCTTCATTCAGGTTGGGCTGATGAGACCGGCACTGACATGGTTCTCTGGCCACGTGGCGGCTGACCTGACGGAGTTGGACAAGGAGATCGCTGCGCTGGCCAAGTAGCACCCGAGCAATGCGCAGCGAGGCCCTGGCCAGTTGAGTCGCGTTACGGTGCTCATGCCGCGTTCAGCGCGCTATTCGGCGAAGGGTGACAGCCAGGAACCGCTCTAAACGTCCCGTGTCTTAACCCTCCGTCAAGTCCTTCCGCGATCTCGCTCACGGGCCAGTCGCCAAGCAGTGCCGCGCTTTCGATAAATAATGACGCTCTGCCGCAGGCATAGCGACCGGTAGAACTCGACGCAATTTTGGCTGAAGCTAGATTCACCAGAGCACAAGGCTCTGCGATCGGCAACCGCCTTCACGTCGGGTGATAGGCGCAAAACCCTGGAGCGTTTCGCTGCTCTTTGTGTCACGGCGAGTTGCGCGGTTCCGCCCTGCCTTTTTTGAGTTATCTAAACGCGAACCGGGGTGCGGCATCTGCACGTGTACCGGCTGGAACTCTGGATCCAAACCTCGTGGAGCGGTCCGGATCGGGCAGCGATGAGATCCCACCCGGGGCCATCGGCCGTCGCGCTTGATTTTGGCGGCCACGGCGCCGGGCCACCTGGCCGGATGAGGTCGCCAGCTTCGATGCGCGAGCCAGGTGCACTGTCGGCTCAGAAAGGCCGGTGTTGCGGATCCTTGTCGGCACCGGCGGGAATGCGCGATAGCCGTCCGGTCCGGCGTGGCTGGCCAGGCCGACAAGCACGAACTTGCATGCGCTGGGAAGGCTGGCCGTTACCGATCGGCAGGCACGGGTGCAGGTTCAGCGCCTATGAGATCGCCTCGACGCTCATGCCTGGCGGCCCGAACCAGCCGGCGCGAACAGGCCGGTGAGCGGCCTGTGGTTAGTCTCAGTTTTAGTCTCATTCACCTCCGTCCGCCAGCGTCCGTTACTGTCCCCGAGACGGGCTGATGAGCACGTGGCGGACGGCGGGAACCACGGGTGGACGGAGTCGCGCAGTACTCGAAAGCGTGTGATGGGGCAACTCATCCGTGGGTTCAAATCCCACCTCCACTGCCACTGACCTGCAATAATCGGCTGCCATGCGAGAGCTCGCTGAGGTCGCTGCTGGCGTGCTGGTGGCGACCGCCGTCCAGTACACGACCACGAGCACGGTGGTACTCGGGGCAGGCGGAAGCTGTCTGGTAGTGGACCCGTCCGTCACGGTCGCCGAGGTGAGCGGCCTAGCGGACGAACTTGCTCGCCGGAACCTGCGGCCGGTGGCCGGCTGGGCGACTCACGCGCATTGGGATCACCTCCTTTGGTGCGCCGAGCTTGGTGATGTGCCCAGGTACAGCACCCAGCGGGGGGTCGAACTAGCTCAACGTGAGCGGGCGGGGCTGATCGAGGGAGTCAACGCCGCTGCCCCCGGCCACGACATGGACGTCTTCGCCCGGCTGACGGTCCTGGACGGGAACCGGATCCCCTGGGACGGGCCAGCCACCATGCTCGTCGAGCACGACGCTCACGAGGTCGGCCACGGCGCCATCTTCCTGCCGGAGACCGGCACGCTGCTGGCCGGCGACATGCTGTCGGACCTGGAGATCCCGCTGCTATACCCCGGCGATCCGGACCCGGTCGGCCAGTACCGCGCCGGGCTGGAACTGCTGGCGGCGCTCGACGTCGTGCGAACTGTGGTGCCTGGCCACGGGAATGTCGGCGACGCCATCGAATTCCGCCGCCGGGTAGATGCCGACAGGCGCTACCTGGACAAGCTGGAGAGCGGGGTCCGGGAAGCCGACGATGAGCGGATCGGCAGCGCCTGGCTGGTGTCCGAGCACGAGCGGCAATACAGCATGCTCCATAGCTGATCGGGTCGCTCCGTGAGCGCTCACGCGGCCGAGCCTGACTAGTCCAGCTCAAGCACCCGGACATGCAGCACTGACCGCTGCTGCAGCGCGGCCCGGAGCGCACGGTGCAAGCCGTCCTCCAGGTAAAGCTCGCCGCGCCAGCTGATGACATGCGGAAACAAGTCCCCGTAGAACGTCGAGTCAGTGGCGAGCACGGTATGCAGGTCGAGCACGTTCTTCGTCGTGATCAGCTGATCCAGCCGGACTGGCCGGGGCGGTATCTCGGCCCACTCGCGCCCGGTCCGGGCGTGGTCGGGATAGGGACGTCCATTCCCGACCTGCTTGAAGACCACAGCCTGAGTTTAAAGGAGCACTGCGCGTGTTGCCGGTCCTGCAACAGGCCAGCTGGCGCGCGCCTTCAGGGGTATCTCTCATCGCCAACCTCAGGTTGCTGGCGTGCTCACGCGCGGGCTGTCGCTAAGCTTGCCCGCGGAGGATTCGCCTAGTGGCCTAGGGCGCACGCTTGGAAAGCGTGTTGGGGGCAACCCCTCGCGAGTTCGAATCTCGCATCCTCCGCCACGCCGAACTGCGGGAACGTGCCCGGAGGCAGCCGCGGAGTTGTCTCGACGTCGAGATTTGGCTCGGTTTCGTGCTAGCGGTCGCGGAAGCCGCGGGTGAGTCAAGGTGACCCGCTGATTCGTCGTCTGTAAGCGGAGGGGGTCTCCCCGCAGTGCCTGGCGAAGGATCGAGCGAAGGCGCCGACGTCGTCGAAACCCACGGCGATTGAGACCCCGAGGACGGACCGGTCCGGCTCGGCCAGCAGGGCCATGGAACGAAGCACGCGAGCGCGGAGCAGGTAGCTACGCCACGACATGGCCAAGTGGGTGCTGAACATACGGCGAAGTGTTCGTTCCGAAACCCCGACCGCGCGGGTCACCTCACTGACCGTCACGCGGTCGAGGTGAGTACGGGTGTAATCGGCGGCTGCGGTGACAACCGGATCGTTCGAGACCGGCAGGTGCAATGGCTTCTCGTCATCCAGCGCTTGCGCGACCACGTACCCGAGGGTCTGGAAGAACGACTCCGCTTCCACGCCCGACTCGGTACGCGAGATCGGCCACCGTGCCGAGTAGAGCATCATCTCGCGAAGCAGCGGTGAGACGGCAATAATCCGGACCCGGTCTCCGGCCATCGGAACGAGTCTTGGCTCAAAGAGCACCGCGAGGGTCTGCACGCCAGCGTCCAGGGTCGTCTGATGATGCAGGCCCGCCGGAATCCACGCCGCCTGGTGAGGTGGCAGCAGGTAGTGGCCAGCCTCTGTCTTGACCTCCACCAGCCCGCGGCAGGCGTACTCAATCTCGTGCACGTCGTGAAAGTGCCAGCCGGTGACCAGCTGCTCGCCGCCGTCATACATGTGGCTGCCGCCCGCCCAGCGACTGTCTTGCCGGAGGTCCACCAAGCCGGTCGTGGCCGTTCGGACCTGATCTTTGGCCGAATCAGCAGGGACGGTCATACCTCGGGAAGTCTACAGTCTGTTGCGAACACCGACCGTGCCGATGCTGGTGATCGAGGACACCCCGAGAAAGGGTCCTGATGCCTACGTTGATTTACTCCATGTCCGTGTCGCTGGACGGTTACATTGCCGGACCGGACGGCGCTATCGACTGGGCCGCGCCTGACGAGGAATTGATGAGATTCCACAACGAGCAGACCCGGGAACTGACCGGGCACCTATGTGGGCGCAGGCTCTACGAGGACATGCTGGGCTGGGAGACCGCCGAACAGACCCGCACCGATCCACGGGAACTCGAATTCGCCCGCATCTGGAAGGCCATCCCGAAAGTGGTGTTCTCAACCAGCCTGACGACTGTGGAAGGCAACGCGCGCCTGGCGCGAGGTGATGTCGCTGACGAGGTCGCCGAACTGAAGAATCAATCCGGCGACGGCATCGTGTCCGTCGGGGGTGCCACGCTCGCAACCTCCCTCGCCGAGAAAGACCTCATCGATGAGTACCGGCTGTTCGTAACTCCGGTCGTGCTGGGAGGCGGCACCCCGTACTTCCCGCCACTGCCGAAAAGACTCGCCCTCGAACTCATCGAGACGCGGATCTTCTCGCAGGTCATCTACAGCCGGTACGGACGGGGCTAGGCCCTGATCAAGTGCGCTCGGCGTCATCGCACTGCTACGCAGCGATTGCCATGGATTACGTGGTCCGTCATACCGTAGCGAGTGATCGTACCGTTCCGGGACAAGGGTACCGAGGACCTCACCGACGGACGCGAGACCAAGTGATGGCTCCGCCAAGCGCGCTCACCCCCTGCGGAACCCCGCGAGTCGGCCATGAACCAGTGCCTGCTCGCGCGACAGGTCGCCGGCCAACGCGTCGTAAATCCGGCGCGGGCGGGCGGCCGAACATGTCAGTCTGCCTGCTCAGCGGGCATGCCTCCACTAATCATGCGGCGGGCGACCCGGATGTCGGGACCTAGTCGAGTGACGTAGCTGGCCAGGTCGTCAGCTGCGGCGTGGAGTGCCTCGTCGGTCATCGGGTCGAGGGCATCAAAGATGAACAGCGTCGTGGTGCTGTCCTCGCTGAGCCGCGTGCGCCGTCCCTGCCGCCAGTTCCAGCGCCGGCAGGTCACACCGGCGTCGTCGCACCAGACCACCTCGCCAGGGTCGGGGTGCTCGATCACGGGGATGCCGTCGGCCACTGTGTCGAACGTCTCCTGACCGGTCGCGCGGACCAGCCTTGGCGCACCAACGTAGCGCGTCAGGTCCTCCCCGCCCAGCGGGACCTGGTGCAGCACCGAAAGCGCGTTGTAGATGTCGGTGAGACGGTTCACTCGCGGTAGCCCGGCCGCCGCGCGGCGCAGGAGAGCCTCCAGGCTGTTGCGGGTGCGCTGGGGCTTGGCTCCGAAGGCCCGATAGGCCTCCCGCCAAGCGGCCACATGCGGGATTTCATCCGCGGGTCTGTCACGCAGCATCCCGCGGGCCTTCGTCTCTGCCTCCAGGAGAAGGGTTTCACCCGACTGGTCACTCGGGCCCCCGGTGACTCCGTCGACCGCCATCAGCACGACTCGGTAGTCGGGACGCAGCGCAAACACGGCTGCGTCGACGCGCCCGTCGGCGAGGAACTTCTGAAGCAGATCGGGCTCAGGCATCGGCAGGCTTCGGCTGCGAGCCCGATCCCGGTCCCGGCTCGACTACATGAGGTGGTTCCGTGCCGGCCACCAGCACTCCTCCCTGCGATCTTCATCGCGTCTCCATCTCGGCCGCACTGAGCTTTCACGTCATCCGCCTACCAGTACGGCAGGGCTTTCCATGCGGGCCGCGTGTCCTCTCGAGGTGATGAGATGCTTTCCAGTCAACACCCCAGCCAGCACAATCCGCGGGCTGCAGATACGCCGGCGCGATCTCGCCGCCGGCTTGCCGCGGCCACGGCAGGGTTTATCGCGGCCGGGACGATTGCCGCGGCAGCGCCCGCGTTCGTAGTGCCGGCGTCAGCCGCCAGTGCCGCCGCGCCGGCCGTCACCGAGGCATCCACTGCTGCGGCAAAGTTGCAGGCGTGGCCGGTACTCAAAGAAGGCCGCAACAGCCTATGGCCGCATGTCACGATCCGGTCGCTGCAGTATCTGCTGACGGCGCATGGCGCCAAACTGGCGGTCGATGGCGTTTTCGGGTCCAAGACCAAGACAGCAGTTGTTGCCTTCCAGCGCTCACGCAAGCTCCCGGCCAGCGGTGTCGTCAAGGCCCGAACGTGGAGAGCGCTGGTCGTCATGGTGAAGCGGGGCAGTACCGGCCCGGCCGTGCGTGCGGTGCAGGATCAGATCAATTTCCGGAACAACAAGAACGGGCACACGCTGGCGGTGGACGGGGTGTTCGGCCGGAAGACTGAGGCTGCCGTCCGGGCGTTCCAGCGAGCAATGTCGGCACAGGTTCCCGGATTCGCGGTGAACGGCATTGCCGGGAAGCAGACCTGGCAGGCACTGGTGACGGAGGCCCTGTCTGGCTGACCCGGATCAGTCAGACAGGGCAGATGCGTCATCAGCGGCGCGGACGGTACGCCACTTCAGCTCACGGGCTGCGACGACAGGTACTTTTCGAGGCCGTCAAGCATCTCGGCAGTGCCCTCGCTCCGCAGTTGCGAAGCGGCGGGCCCGTCGAAGCCGTCTAGGTAGGCGCCTTGCTCGGTCCACGTCAGCGCTGCGCCGTCGCTAGTCTCGGCGAACTCGATCGTGGCGACTGAGACTGAAATGCGGGTGTCGCCGGCGTACATCTCGTAGCTGTAGACGATCCGCTGGTCGGCCACGATGTCGTAGTACCAGGCGTCGTACCGGTAGGTCGTGCCCTGGTATTTGAAGCCGAAGCGCTCGCGCCCCCCGATCCGGAAGTCGAACTCCGTCTGCGCGTAATCCGCGTCGGCTGATTCCAGGTCGCCGGTGTCGGCCCAAGTATTCTTCGCCTCCTCCGAGGCGAACGCGCCGAACACCCGACGCACAGTCGCCGGGTAGGTGCGCGCGATCGTGAACGTGTCATGGATGACCGTCCGCTCTGTCATTGGAACTCCTTTTGGTTACGGGGATGTGTTGCCTGGCGGATTCGGGGCTGAAGGCACTGCGTCAGGCGAGTCCGCGGTCTCAGACAGGTATTCGCCGAGCCGGTCGAGGCGGCGCTCGACGAGGGTCCGGCGCTCGGAGATCCAGTGCTCGGCTGACCGCAGTGTCGCCGGGTTGAGACTGCAAGTCCGGATGCGACCTGTCTTCTGCGACCGGACCAGCCCGCTCTCCTCGAGAACCTGCACGTGCTGAACCACGGCGGCTAGCGACATGGCGAGCGGCTTGCCGAGTTCGCTGACTGAGGCCGGACCTTTGCTGAGTCGCTCCAGCATCATGCGCCGTCCCGGGTCGGCGAGGGCATGAAACACCCGGTCCAATTCCGCCACTTGGTTAAGCATGTACTTGAGTATGCGTCGCCAGATAACGCACAGTCAAGTACTTACTTCAGTATCTGGTTATGGTTCTGAGCCGGCAGCAAATTCGGTTGACCTTGACGATGTCGCTGACGAGACTGCCCGCCATGGCAGTTGTCGCCCCAGGTTGTCGCCGCCGCGAGCTCAAGCCCTGCCCGGGCAGCAGAACCTAGTGACCGAGGACCTCGTCCCGTGCTGTGGCTGTGCGGCCCTGCGGGTGCCGGCAAGTCCACGGTGTCCTGGCAGCTGTTCGCGGAGCTGAGCCGGGCAGGCGCGCACGTCGCATTCGCCGACACCGATCAGCTGTGCATGTGTTACCCGGCGCCGTCAGCAGACCCCGGCCGTGAGCGCCTGAAGGCGCAGAACCTCGTCGCCATGGTTGCAAACTACCGGCCAGCCGGTGCCCGCTGCATGATCGTGAACGGCGTGGTTGACCCCGTCCGCGGCGTGCACCGCGATCTTCTTACCCATGCCACGCTGACCGTCTGCCGCCTTCGCGCCGACCGCGATGAGCTCGCGCGAAGGTTTACTGAGCGCCGGGGACCGGGCGATGACCTGAAGGTCGCGTCGAGCGACACACTCGCTGAGGCTGACGCGATGGACGCCGGCGACTTCGCCGATGTGGAGGTAGAGACCACCGAACTGCCGGCCACGCAGGTCGCCGCACTGGTCAGGGACAGCCGCCGGGACTGGCCGGGCTTCGGCGCCGCAGTCAGCGAGCCCCGCTGCGCTGCGGCTAATGCGGATTCCCGCACGGGCAGTCACAGCCGCCAGGGCCCCGATGCCGCCAGCGGGCGCATCCTGCTGATCAGCGGGCCGACTGGCGTCGGGAAGTCAACGATTGGGTTTGCGCTGTACCTGAGGTGCCTGAGCGCGGGCCTGACAGCCGGCTATGTCGACCTCGGCCAGCTCGGATTCGTCAATCCAGGCCGACCCCGGCGATCCTGGTCAGCACCAGCTCAAGGCCCGGAACCTAGCGGCCATGTGGCATACCTATCAGGCCGCCGGGGCCCGGCACCTTGTCGTGACCGGTCGGCTGGAGAGCGACGGAGTGCAAGGTATTTATCGCGACGCGCTGCCGGCATCCGTCATCACGTTGTGCCGGCTTCACGCGGGGCGCGCGGAACTGACCCGCCGGGTCATCTCACGCGGCAACGGCGGAAGCTGGCCTGAGCCTGGAGACCCGCTCCGCGGCCAGCCGGCCGATTTCCTGGCCGGGGTGGCTGACCGGGCGGCCGCGGAAGATGATGTGCTCGATCACTCCTCCGCCGACCCGGTACGGATCAACGCGGCGCACGACACGGGGCAGCTAAGCGCGCTGCGGATTGACACCGACGGGAGCACCGTCGCCGAAGCCGCCGGCCTGATCGCGGCGGCGACCGGATTCCTCGCGCGCTAGATCAGGCCGATCCTGTCCCGCCAGTCCGGGGCACGTCCGGCGCCGGAGAGATCCTTCGAGTACAACCAGAAAGCCCGGCCGATCGTCGCGTGCACGGCGCGGGCGAAATACGACAGCGGGCCAACCCATACCAGTTCAGCAGCAACGATCCCGCGGTCGCGCTGCTCGGCCAGGCAGCGCTTAAGCAAAACCCCGCCAATCCCTGCCCTGCGCATGTCCGGATGGGTGCCAATCGGGCCGACCTCGTGGACGCGGTTCACGCCGTAGCAGCAAAAGCCAACGTAACGATCGCCTTGCACGGCGACGTACAGCCCGGCCTCGCTGCTGCGCAGGGACGTGACGATCTCGGCAATCCAATCGGGCTCCCAGGTAGCGCCAAGCGACTCCTGCAGCGGGCCGTCGTCATCGCCGTCCGCCCGGCGCACCCCGATGCCCTGCGAGGCGAGCCGGTCCTCCGCTGCTCGCGTGTCCAGCGGCGCGCTCAGCAGGTCAACGTCCATGTTGACCTCGCAGCCTTGCCGTTGATAGCCCGAATCCTCGGCAAGGCATACGGCTGCGGTGTAGTGAATATCGACGCCGGGCCACGCGTGATTCGGGCTGCTTCCGGACAGCTCGATCCGCTGACAATCGCGTGCAGCGAGTTGCCGCTCCATCTCGGCCGCCAGTTGACGGCCAACGCCTCGCCGCTGCTGCGCGCGGTCGACGACGAGAAGATCGATGAATCCTTCTGCGGTCCCGTCACCGGCCTGAGCAACAGAGCCTATGCAGGCGCCGACGGTCAGCGAATCTCGAACCGCTGCCAGGCCGAGGTATGGCTCGCGTGTCACGATTCGCGGTATCGAGCTGGCCGATCGATCGAGCGCAAGTCCCTGCTCGCAAAGACGGCTGACGTCGCCTAGCTGCTGCGGCGTCAGCTGGCCGACGGTCACGTGGCTCACCGGGCAGACGCTACTAATCGTGATACGAGACGTCCAGGGGCGTGGCCATGCCTGCGGCGACTACGTTGAGGAACGAGCTCGCGCAGCTGAATGTCGCGATCACGGCTCGTCCCGCCAGGCGGGACTCGTAGGCCCGGTACCGGTCCATCTCCCAGGCCAGGCCGCGCGGTGACAGCGAGTCGCACGACGGTTCTGGCAGTGGCGTCCAGGCCCAGTCATGTGCGCGTCCGCTAGTGCCGGCTACGGAGCCTGGCTGGATGAAATAACCCCGATCGATCTCGATACCCACCTGATTGCGCACGAACCGGAGGCCTGCCAGCGTCTCTTCGATAAGTTGCCGGCCGGCTTCGGGGCGGCATGCGAGCTCGCGGTCGTACAAGTCAGGGTGATAGCGCACGAGGTTCGCATCGACAATCGTGACCCACCAGACAGCCTCGCTGACAACGGCGAACGCGCGGGGGCGATCTAGCCCGGCCAGCCGCGGCAGTCGCGCGACTGCGTCCGACATTGCCGCTACCGCCCAGGCCAGCGCGCTCTCATCGGCAGGCGGGCGTGACTTGTCCGCGCGATTCCAGGCCACGCGGCAGCGAGCTGAGCAGAAGCGGGCGTGCTCCCGGCGGGGCGTGAACCGGACACCGCACTGCTCGCAGTCCCGGACATCGATCATGTGACGATGTTACGCGTAACCGGTCCCGTCTGATCATCCGGTATGACGAACCCGGGTTCGCAGGCGATGACGACTGCCTGCACCCGATCCCGGAGTCCGGGCTTCTTGCTGCCGGTGCACCCGGGCCGTGCCACGGCCGCCCAGCTGAGCTAGCTGATCCTTCCGCGGGCGGAGCACGACGGCGCGGCGACGTCCTGCCGGTGGCTGGCCTGTTCGCCAGGCCAGCCAACAGTCGGTCAGGCATCACGCAACCGCAAGGCGAGACCGCCGGCTAGCAAGGCAGCGGCAGACCAGATCGCCAGTACGCCAAGGCCAGCCCACGGGCCGATAGCCAGGCCTTTCAGATCTGTCGTGGCCTGGATGTTGAGGCCTGCCATCGGGCTGTAGCGCTCGAGGCGGCGCTGCCAGACCGGGTTGCTGACGAATGCTTCGACGACAGGGAACAGGTACAGCAGCCCGATCGCCGTCCCGATCGCCACGGCCGAGTCGCGCACCAAGGTCCCGATGCCGAGGCTGAGCAGTGCTATCAGCCCGAGATAGACCACCGACCCGATGGTGGCACGCAGCACGGGGCCGTCGGCAAGCGAGAGCCCAGTGAAGCCGGGAGCGGCGGTGTAGCCGTGACCCGGCAGGATCAGCCACCCGGCCAGCATGCTGGCACCCACGGCGACGACTGCTGCTGCCAGCACCAGCGCGGCGACTAGGAGCGCCTTCGCGGCGAGGAGCAGGCCGCGCCGTGGCATCGCGGTCAGCGTTGTCCTGATCATGCCGGTGCTGTACTCGCTAGTGACGGCTTGCACCGCGAGGACGGCCACGACGACTTGCCCGGCCTGGATGCCGGCGAGGCTCAGCTTGGTCGTGTCCTCCAGGCAGGTCGTGCCCGCAGGGCAGCGGTTTGCGGCCATGACGGCTGCACCGACACCTACCGTGAGTGCGACCATGCCAGCCAGCAGCCACGCGGAGCTGGAAACCGTGCGCAGCTTCAGCCATTCGGCGCGCAGCGCATCTCGGCTGGCCGTCAGAGCAGGTTGCGGCATCGCGTGCCGGCCGGCTGGCTCCGGAACCGCCCGGTTGCCAGCCTGCGCGGCGGCTCCGGGCCGCTCGCTGGGTAGTGCCCGCATCATGCGTCCTTCAGGCGGAGCAGGACTGCCGCCACCGCGAGTGCGACAGTCGCGTACAGGCAGAGCACGCCGAACCCGGCCCACGGCGTCAGCGGGTAGGCGCCGCCAGCTGGCCCGGCAAGGCTGCTGACATCCGAGTAGTTCGGGATGCTCTGCTCGATGGCAATACCTGCCGCGGGGGTCAGCCGCAGCACCCAGTCCGCGGCGCCATCGGGCAGCACCGTGACCGACAGCAGGAACGGCAGCACGATCAGCACGATCACCGTGGTCACCGCGGCAGCGCTGCGCCGCAGGATCGCGCCGACGGCCACTGCAAGGATTGCCGCGACGGCGACCATGGCCGCGGTGCCGGCCAGCACCCGCATCTCAGTCAGCACTGACACGGGCAAGACGTACTGGCCCTGGTTGCGTGCCCGGGAGATGCCAATCGGCACTGCGATGACCGATGCGACTAGCCCCGTGAGGAAGGCGGCTCCGGCGACGACGACCGCCTTGGCAGCAAGCACCCGGCCCCGGCCCGGCATTGCTGCCAGCGTCGTGCGGATCAGGCCGCGCCGGTACTCAGCGGTGAAGAACATCGCGGCCACCACGACGACAGCGATCAACCCGATGAAGATGACCGAGAGGGGCCGCTCGATAGTGGCCGTCGGGTAGAACCCCGGCCCGGGTACTAGCGGCGCGATGTTCCCAGAACCGCTAACAGTGACGGCACCGTCAGACTGACGGAAGTCGCCGACGCCGGTACCCGGCGAGTTACCATGCCCGCCGATGTTGTCTCCGGTCCACCGTGCCGCCGGCCAGTGGCCGCGCAGCGTGATGTTGTCCATGACGGCGGTCGCCTGGCTCGGGCCGCCCTGGATGTGCGCGCCGCCGAAAAACGGCTGCAACTTGTTGTAGCTGGGCGATGTCGCGAACAGGCCCGCCTGCACGGTTCCCGGCAGGCCGGCTAGCGTCGCCGTGCCGACCAGCTCCCAGTGCTTGCCGTCGGCCGAGTCGTAGCCGGAAATCACGTCGCCGTGACGGGTCAGCCGCAGCCAGCGCGGCGCTGCCTGGCTGACCTCGCCAGCCAGGCCCGCTGCGTCGTGGACGTAGTCGTACTGCATCCGGACACCGTGGCTGCCGGTCACCATGACCGCGGCGTAAGACGAGCCTTGCCGGGTACTCGCGGCGATGATGATTCCGGCCTTGGCCCACGGCACCGTGCCCTTGTACATGTCCGCCAGCGGGTTCCGCGGGCCCTGGCCGACCGGCCCCGCCTGGCCGCCACCGGAGATCCGGGTGGCAAGAGACGTGACACGGACGGTCAGGCTGCCGCTGGAGGACAGCGGCTGACGGACGAAGTAGAAGCTGTCGGTGACAGCCTCGCCACCCGGCCCGATCGGAACTTTGGGCAGGCAAGCGCGCCCGCTCAAGGTGGGCCCGCAGCCGATGCTCGCGTTCCCGGCCAGGAACACGCCGAAGAGCAAGGTCAGCAGCGCTGCCACGATCATGCCGATGACCCAGCCGCGGACGCTGCGGAACTTGATCCACTCGGCGTGGACCACAGAGCTGAAGGCGGCACCAGGGTTGCCCCCAGCCTGGCGGCTGGCAACTGGCCGGCCGTGCGCGATGCTCGCGGGAGTCACGGTGCCACCTCCTGCGCGGGCTCGGCGCGGAACTCGACCGCGTCCCTGGTCAGTTCCAGGTAGGCCTGCTCGAGCGTCACCCGCTGAGCCGACACCTCCGAGAACGGCACGGCGTTCTCGCTCAGCAGCATGACCACCCGCTCGGCCAGCAAGCCGGAAATTGTCAGAGTGTCCGGGCCGGAAGCGGTGACGGTGGCCCCCGCGCGGTCAAGCACCGTCACTGCCTCGGGTACGGCTGCCGTCCGCAGCGTCACCCGGCCACCGGCTACTGCCGCCAGCAGCGCGGCGACGCTGGTGTCGGCCACGACCTTGCCCTTGCCGACCACCACCAGATGGTCGGCGGTGTCCTCGAGCTCGCTCATCAGGTGGCTGGAGACCAGTACGGCCCGGCCCTGCCGGGCGAAGGACCGGAGGAAACCCCGCATCCACACGATTCCCTCCGGATCAAGGCCGTTGAACGGCTCGTCCAGCATCAGGATCTGCGGATCGCCCAGCATCGCCGCCGCGATGCCCAGCCGCTGCCGCATGCCGAGTGAGAACCCGCCTGCCTTCCGGCGGGCCACGTCCTGCAGGCCGGCCTGCTTGATTACCTCGTTGACCCGGCTTGGAGGCAGCCCCTGAGAGCAGGCGAGCCAGCGCAGGTGGTTGCGCGCTGACCTGCTGGGCTGCAACGCCCCTGCGTCGAGCAGCGAGCCCAGGTAGCGCATCGGGTACGGCAAGCTCGCGTACCGCCGCCCGCACACCAGCGCCCGTCCTTCGTCCGGTGCGTCAAGGCACAGAACGACTCTCATGGTGGTGGATTTCCCTGCCCCGTTGGGCCCCACGAACCCGGTCACCTGGCCGGGCTGGACGGTGAACGACATGCCGTCCAGCGCTACGGCCGACCCGAACCGCTTGCGCAGGCCGGCCACCTCGATTGTTGCGTCCACGTTGTGCCTTTCTCGGGCAGTGACAGTGACCTGGTTGTATGGCAGCGGCGGTAACACCGGCCGAACTGGCGTTGTTATCTCGCCGTTAGGTCCGGCAGGTCATCCTGGAACCGGCGCAACAGCAGAACTGGCTGGTCACGGACGCAGGACTCGCGGGGCGGCGCCCGGAGAAGGGGTGAGCATGCGGCTGGCGGGACTGGCGATACGGCCGTTCGGCCTGCGCCGGACCGTGCGGTCGCGGATGACGCTGCTGTACGGAGCGCTGTTCCTGATGTCAGGCGCGGTGCTGCTGGCCATTGCGAGCGGCGTTGTGACGGCCCGGTCGACCACGAGAGCGGCGGCGGTGAATCAGAATCCCGCAGGGACTCAGGGCCTATCGTCGGGCCAGTCGCGGCTCGCGCAGGCCGACAACAGGATTCGCCAGCTAGAGGGCCAGCTGGCCGCCGCGCAGCACAGCGGGCCTCCGTCGGTCACGCATGAGCTCCTGGTCGGGTCGCTTATCGCGCTCGCTGTCATGGCCGCCATATCCGCGCTCCTGGGCTGGCTGATGGCCGGGCATGCATTGCGCCCGCTGCGGACGATCACCGCGACCGCGCGGCGGATCTCCGAGTACAACCTCCATGAGCGGATGGCCTTCGATGGCCCCCGCGACGAACTCAAGGATCTGGCCGACACCTTCGACGGGCTGCTCGAGCGGCTGGAGGCGGCGTTTGCTGCCCAGCGCCTGTTTGTGGCCAACGCATCGCACGAGCTCCGGACACCGTTGGCCACGATGCGCGCCGCGCTGGACGTCGCCATGGCCAAGCCCGACCCGCCGCCGGCCCAGACAGTCGCGCTGGCCGGCCGGCTGCGCGGCGAGCTGAACCGGGTCGACGAATTGCTCGAGGGCCTGCTCGTCCTCGCGCGGACACAGCACGGCACGCTTGAAGCCCGCGAGATCCTCGTACTTGACGACGCGGTAGCCGCCGCCGTGGGCGCCAGGGCCGAGGCTATTGCCGGGGCCTGTCTGACGCTGCGCCAGGCCGGCACTTCGGATGCGACTGTCGCAGGCAGTCAGGCGCTACTCCGGCGGATGATCGACAACGTGGTCGACAACGCGATCGTGCACAACCAGCGAGGCGGCTGGCTCACGGCCGGCACCCGGGCAGGTCCGGCAATGGCCCGCATCGTCGTCGAGAACGGCGGCCCGGTGCTCGACCAGGTACAGGTTGACCAGCTGGCGCAGCCGTTCAAGCGGCTTGGCGCTGACCGGATTGGATCTGAGCACGGGTCCGGGCTCGGGCTCTCGATTGTCGCGGCGGTTGCGACGGCGCATGGCGGCAGGCTCGACCTGCGGGCCAGGTCAGACGGCGGTCTGCGGGTCACGATCGAGCTGCCGTTGGCCGGGCGGCCGATCCCGGCCGACCTCGCGGGGGTTGCCTGATGAGAATCCTGGTGGTCGAGGACTCCAGGTCGCTGGCGGACGTGCTGGTAGAGGGCCTGCGCGACCAGGGCATGGCGGTGGACGCGGCGCACGATGGCATAACGGCCGCCGCAAAGCTCGATGTGAACGCTTACGACGTAGTCGTGCTTGACCGCGATCTGCCCGGTATCCACGGAGATGTCCTGTGCCAGATGATCACCGACCGAGACGACCGGGTAATGGTGCTTATGCTCACCGCGGCCGGAACGCCCGGTGACCGGGTCGCTGGCTTGACCCTGGGAGCAGACGACTACCTGGCAAAACCCTTCCACTTCCCGGAACTGCTACTCCGGATCCGTGCGCTGGCCCGGCGCCAGCCAGCCGCCCGTGGCCGGATCCTGCGGGTCCTGGGCATCGAACTCGACCCGCTGCGACACATCGCGGCCAGGGACGGCCGCCAGCTTGACCTGTCGGTCAAGGAGTTCGGCGTCCTCGAGGCTCTGCTCCGGGCCAGCCCGGCGTTTCTGCGCGCTGAGGACCTGCTAGAGCAGGTGTGGGACGAGTACGCCGACCCGTTCACAAATACGGTGACGGTCACGATCGGCCGCCTGCGCCGAAAGCTTGGTGACCCGCCCGTCATCTCGACCACCCCGGGGGTGGGATACCGCATCGCGGATTCCTCCGGCCTGGCCGGCTGAGCTTGGCCAGAGCCCGCTCGCTGGCCCTGACCGATGCGGCGTCATGTCTGGCAGCGCAGGTCTCGGTCCGCCTGATGGCGCGCCACGGCTAGACTTGCTGCCAGACCCCTCGCACGGCGTTCATCCCGCCAACCCCCCCAGGGCCGGAAGGCAGCAAGGGTACGCGGGCTCTGTCGGGTGTGCGGGGGGTCCTTTTTACCGTCCTGGTGGGGGAATCCCGGCGAGAATGAGGTCATGACAGGTGACGCCCGGAGGCCCGCCGCTGGCACAGCAGGCGAGCCCGATAGCCCGCAGACGGGCCTCCCCGCTGCGCCGCTCGCGCTGTACCGGAGGTACCGCCCGGCCACGTTTGCCGAGGTAAAGGGTCAGGATCACGTCACCGAGCCGCTCCGCCAGGCGCTGCGCAGCGGCCGGGTGCACCATGCTTACCTGTTCAGCGGGCCACGTGGCTGCGGCAAGACGTCTAGCGCTCGAATCCTCGCCCGCTCGCTCAACTGCGAGCAGGGGCCGACGCCCGAGCCGTGCGGCGTCTGCGCCTCATGCATATCTCTGGCCCCCGCCGGCCCTGGCAGTATCGACGTGATCGAAATCGACGCCGCGTCGCACGGCGGCGTGGATGATGCCAGGGACCTCCGGGAACGCGCTTTCTATGCGCCGGTCTCCGGCCGCTTCAAGATCTACATCATCGACGAAGCGCACATGGTGACCAGGGAGGGCTTCAACGCGCTGCTCAAGCTGGTCGAGGAGCCGCCGCCGCACCTGAAGTTCGTCTTCGCCACGACAGAGCCGGACAAGGTCATCGCGACGATCAGGTCGCGGACGCACCACTACCCGTTCAGGCTGGTCCCGCCCGCTGTACTGCGAGAGCACCTGGAGCAGATCCTTGCTGCCGAGCAAGTGCCATACGAACCGTCGGTGCTGCCGGTCGTCGTCAGGGCCGGGGCTGGCTCGGTGCGGGACGCCATGTCGGTGCTCGATCAGCTGATTGCCGGGTCGGACTCCGGTGGCCTTCGGTACGACCGGGCGATAGCACTGCTTGGCTACACCGACGACCGGCTGCTTGACGAGGTCATCACCGCTTTCTCCGCCGGCGACGGCGCGGCCGTGTTCCATGCCGTCGACCACGTGGTCGAGGCCGGTCACGACACTCGCCGCTTCGCCACTGACCTGCTCGACCGGCTGCGCGACCTGATCGTGCTCTCGGCCGTGCCGGACGCGGCGTCGACGGGCCTGATAGAGGCCCCGGCGGACCGGCTGGACCAGATGAGCGCCCAGGCCGTCGCTTTCGGTCAGGCGGGCCTGACGAGGGCTGCTGAAATCATCAGTGCCGGGCTACTCGAGATGCGCGGCGCGACATCGCCCCGCCTGCTGCTCGAGCTGATGTGCGCGCAGGTACTGCTGCCGGCCGGGATAGACACCACCGGGCTAGCGGAGCGGCTTGACCAGCTGGAGCGCAGGCTCAGCGCTGGGCCGCAGTCCCCTGCGCCGCGACCGGAAGCAACTCGCGCCGCTGCGCGGGCAGAACCGCACCGGGCCGCTGAGACGCCAGAACCTGATCGTGCTGCCCGCCCGCCGTCGGCGCCTGCCCGGTCGGCAGGGGCGGCAGCAGCCGCGCGGCCAGCGCCCCATCACGAAGCCGACTCTGCCCAGGCAGCCGGAGCGGCATCCGGCTCGCCGGCCGATGCCGATGCGATCCGGGCCCGCTGGCCTGACATCCTGGCGGCGGTTCAGAGCAAGCGACGAGTCGCATGGATGTTGCTCAGCAATGCCAGCGTGGAGTCATTCTCCGACGGGGTGCTTACCATTGCATTCGCCAAGCCAGGCGACGCAAAGGGGTTCGTGACAAGCGGCTCGGATAAGGACCTGGTCCAAGTGCTGGCTGCCATGCTCGGGAAATCCCCGCAGATCAAGACCACCGTGCTCACTGGCGGCGGGCCCCCTGATGGCGGGCCGGCTCGCGGCTCGGGTGGGGACCGGGCGGGTCGGGCGGGGACGGCGGCGGAAACGGCGACGTCCCCCCCGCAGTCGCCGCGTCAGGGCGAGCAGCGAGAGGGCTACCGGGACGACAACCGAGGCGAACGACCCGGTACCGACACGGCGAGCCAGTCGCGGCCGCCCGCTCGGCCCCGTGCGGCCGCAAGCAAGCGGCAGGACTATCCGCCGAGTCCGGCCTCCGAGGCAGTGGGCGGCGATCCAGAGCCGTCCGATTTGCCAGCCCCGGACATGCTGACCGGCACCGACCTCATCGAGCGCGAACTCGGTGGCCGGATAATCCAGGAGCTTGACGGATCTTGATCTGCTGTGCCGATCTACTGGCCTGATCTCGTGTGACCCTGATCTAGCGGAATCGTGCCAGCGCGGCAGGCCGGCCGCTACGTGTCGCCGCGAACGCGAGGCCGTAGGCTCAGACTGTCTAGCCAATCGGACTTGGGAGGTCGCGTGGAGCCGGGTGGCCAGCTTGATATGCAGCAACTCCTCGCGGCGGCCGCAGCAATGCAGAGCCAGCTCATGAACGCTCAGCAAGAGCTTGCAGAGGCCGAGATCGAGGGGACAGCAGGCGGGGGCCTGGTTCGGGCCACCGTCAACGGCCAGGGCGAGCTGGTTGATCTCTCGATTGACCCGGCGGCCATCGATACGGCCGACCCGCAGGAGTCCGCGCAAACCATCTCCGACCTGGTGCTGGCGGCCTACCGGGACGCCTGCCGAGCGGTTGACGACCTGCAGCAGGAAACGATGGCGCCGTTCGCGGCAGGATTTGGCAGTGCAGGCGAGGGAGGTAACCAGGGTCTGGGCGGATTGCCGGATCTGAGTAGCCTGCCCGGCTTTCCCGGCACGGGTGCATCGGGTGGCACCCAGCGGCCTGATTCCGGGCCTGCCGACCAACCTGAGCCGCCGGCCGAAGACCCGCCTGCCAGCGGGCGCTAGGCAGGTCCGCGGTGTACGAAGGCGTCGTGCAGGATCTGATCGAGGAGCTCGGCCAGCTGCCGGGTGTCGGGCCGAAGGGCGCGCAGCGAATCGCCTTTTACCTGCTGTCCGCTGATCCGGTGGACGTCAAGCGGCTCGCGGCTGTGCTAGTCGAGGTCACTGAGCGGGTCAAGTTCTGCCGGGTGTGCTTCAACGTGGCCGAGGATGACGAGTGCCGCATCTGCAGGGACGGGCGCCGGGATCTGTCGGTGATCTGCGTCGTCGAGGAGCCGAAGGACGTCGCGGCGATCGAGAAAATCCGCGAGTTCCGCGGGCGCTATCACGTGCTGGGCGGAGCTATCAGCCCGATCGACGGTGTGGGGCCTGACGACCTGCGGATCAGGGAGCTGATGGCCAGGCTCGCGGACGGTGCGGTGACGGAGATCATCCTGGCCACCGACCCGAATCTGGAGGGCGAGGCGACCGCGACGTACCTGGCGCGGATGATCAAGCCGCTCGGGCTGCGAGTCACCAGGCCCGCGAGCGGGTTGCCGGTCGGCGGTGAACTTGAGTACGCCGACGAGGTAACTCTGGGCCGCGCGTTCGAGGGACGGAGGCTGCTAGATGTCTGACTCGCCGGAGTGGTCAGCGGACGTGTCCCCTGCCTCGGCTAACGCCGTACCGGCCGGCCCCGCGCCTGCTGGCGGTGGTGGTGTCTCTGCTGGCGTGGGGACAGGCACTGCCGACCTCGCGCCTGGCCAGCCGGCCGAGGACTGGCGGCCGCTGGCCGACCGGGTAGCGGGGAACGCGCGCGACTTCCTCGACGGCCTCACCGCGGTGGCGCGCGGGGAGGGTGCGGAGGAGACCGTGCCGCTGCTATTGCTCGAGACGGCGCAGGTCATGCTCGCGGGCGCCCAGCTCGGCGCGAGCAAAGACGTGATACTGCCCAGTAACTGGGAGCCCGACATCGGCGCCGACCCGGACGTTGACCTGGACGCGCTGCGTACGGGCCTTGCGGCCAGGCTCGTCGGCTTTGACGACTATGCGGAGATTTTCGATCCGTTCGCCGATACCCAGGCTACCCCGTTCCGGCTCTCTGATGATCTTGCGGCTATGGCCGCTGACCTTGTCCACGGGCTTAAGCATTACGAGGCAGGACGAGTAGCCGAGGCGCTCTGGTGGTGGCAGTTCTCCTATGTGAACCACTGGGGCACACACGGTGGCGCGGCGCTACGCGCGCTGCATTCGGTAGTTGCGCACGCCAGGCTGGACGTAGCCGAGGAGCCAGCCGCGCGCTAGCAGGCGGTCACCTCGATAGACTCGGGATTCGGCCAGACGCTAGCCGGTTCCCCGTGGCGGGGCACCGGCCGGACCTGGTGGTCAGCTACGCCGATACGGAGGAGCGCCCGCAGCCGTGGCCTTGGTCGTGCAGAAGTACGGTGGATCGTCGGTCGCCGACGCGGACGGCATAAAGCGGGTGGCGCAGCGCATCGTCGCCACCCGGAAGGCGGGCAACAGCGTCGTCGTCGTGGTGTCAGCGATGGGAGACACCACCGACGAATTGCTGGATCTGGCCAGGCAGATCAGTCCGCTGCCGCCGGGCCGCGAGCTGGACATGCTGCTCACGGCTGGTGAGCGGATTTCGGTGGCGCTGCTGGCGATGGCGATTGCGAACCTCGGGCTGGACGGCCGCTCATTCACCGGGTCGCAGGCCGGAGTCATCACCGACTCCTCGCACGGCAAGGCGAGGATCATCAACATCACGCCGGGCCGGATCCAGGCAGCGCTGGACGATGGCGCGATCCCGATCGTGGCCGGCTTCCAGGGCGTGTCGCAGGACACGAAGGACATCACCACCCTCGGGCGGGGAGCGACCGACACCACGGCGGTCGCGCTCGCGTCCGCACTCGACGCCGATATCTGCGAGATCTACACCGACGTCGACGGCGTGTTTACCGCCGACCCCCGGATCGTGCCCACCGCGCGGCGTATTCCCCGCATCTCCTACGAGGAGATGCTGGAGATGGCGGCGTGCGGCGCCAAGGTACTGATGCTGCGGTGCGTCGAGTACGCCCGCAGGTACCAGATGCCGATTCACGTGCGCTCCTCATTCAGCAACAAAGAAGGCACCTGGGTCGTCGACGCAGGCGCGGTAACGGAAGGCGAGGCGATGGAGCAGGCGATCATCTCTGGCGTGGCGCAGGACCGCGGCGAGGCCAAGATCACGGTCGTCGGCGTGCCGGACAAGGTCGGCGAGGCCGCCCGGATCTTCCGCGCGATCGCCGACTCCGGCATCAACATTGACATGATCGTCCAGAACATCTCGGCAGCCGCGACTGGCCGGACGGACATTTCCTTCACGCTGCCGCGAGAGGACGGTCACGCCGCGATGACCAGGCTCGGACAGCTGCAGGCCGAGGTTGGCTTCGACTCGCTGCTTTATGACGACCGAATTGGCAAAGTCTCGGTCATCGGTGCCGGCATGCGGTCGCACCCCGGCGTGAGCGCTACGTTCTTCGGCGCGCTAGCAGAGGCTGGCGTGAACATCGAGATGATCTCGACATCGGAGATCAGGATCTCGGTGGTGGTGGACCAGAACGACGTGGACATGGCAGTGACGGCTGCGCATGAGGCGTTCGATCTCGGCGACGATGAGCATGCTGTCGTCTACGGCGGGACCGGCCGGTGAGCGCCATCAGCGGGCGGCCCGTGCTGGCAATCGTCGGCGCGACCGGTGCCGTTGGCACTGTGATGCGTGACATCGTTTCCGAGCGCGCCGACATCTGGGGTGAGGTCCGCCTGATTGCCTCGGCCCGGTCAGCGGGCCGCATGCTGCCGGTACGCGGTGAGGACGTCGAGGTGCTCGCGCTCGCGCCGGAGGTATTCGATGGCGTCGACATTGCGATGTTTGACGTTCCTGACGAGGTGTCGGCGGAGTGGGCGCCGGTGGCTGCGCAGCGCGGCGTCGTGGTGATCGACAAGTCCGGAGCATTCCGGATGGATCCGCAGGTGCCGCTCGTGGTACCTGAGGTCAACCCGGACGCGGCCTTCGACCGGCCCCGCGGGATCATATCGGTGCCGAACTGCACGACGCTTTCGCTCATCGTCGTGCTGGCCGCACTGCACCGCGCTTTCGGCCTGTCCGAGCTGGTTGCCGCCTCGTACCAGGCAGCGTCCGGGGCGGGTCAGGCGGGGATTGACACGCTGTATGACCAGCTAGCCAAGGTTGGCGGGAATCGCACGCTCGGCCAGCGGCCGGGTGATGTGCGGGCAGTGATTCCGGACGGCGGACCGTTCGGTGCCCCGCTCGCGCTCAATGTGGTGCCGTGGGCCGGCTCCGTCCGCGATGAAGGCTGGTCGTCCGAGGAACTGAAGATCCGCAACGAGACTCGCAAGATTCTGGGTCTGCCGGACCTCAGGGTCACCTCGACCTGCGTGCGCGTGCCGGTAATTACCGGGCACTCGCTTGCGCTCCATGCGGTATTTGATCGAGAAGTAAGCCGCGAGGAGGCGCAGCGGGTGCTGAGCGAGTCGCCTGGGGTGGTGCTGGTCGATGACCCAGCCAGGGGCACGTACCCGACTCCGGCGGACGTCGCGGGCCTGGATCCGACACTCGTCGGACGCGTCAGGCGGGACCAGGACAATCCGCGGGCACTTGAGCTGTTCGTATCCGGCGACAACCTGCGTAAGGGCGCGGCGCTGAATGCGGCGCAGATCGCGGAGCTGCTGGCGCCGACGCTGGCTGCGAGCGCGGCGTTGTAGCGGGCAACGTTGCCGCGCGATTTGCCCTGCTTCGGCTGGTTACTGGCCCGGACTGCGAGTTCAGTTAGCGAGGGTTAGGCGCTGCCGGGTAGCTCCCGACAAGCACAGAGCGAGACCGAGCACCCCGGCGTCGCGCAGCGTCAGGTCGGACAACCCGGCTGTGATTGTCAGCCAGATAACGATCTCCGCCAGCAACAAGGCCGCTGCGGCAGCGCCGGCTCTGATCATGATCCCGGCGATCTGCGCGGCCGCCGGCACCAGCAGTATTCAGCCATGCGCTGGTACCGCGAGGACCGCTCCGGCGGATGCCTGGAGTTTCCGGGCTGGTCAGCGGTGACCGGATGCCGTGAGGTGACCCGGCGGTTGGACGCTAACTGGCGAATCAGGCAGGCTTGCGGCTATGACTCGGGCATTCACGCTGGCGGCGGCGCGCGAACTGATGCCCGCCCTGCTGGCCCGCGCTGACGAGCTCATCGAGGTTCGAGCCAGCCTGGTCGAGGTTCAGGCTGCGCTGGCCGGCGGCGAACCATCGCCGCTTGGCGGCCTGCCTGAGGCGAAGGCATACCAGGCCCGGCTGAGTGAGCTACTCGGCTGGTTCAGCGAGAAGGGCCTCGAGCTCAAGGGCATCGCGCCGCTCCTGCTCGACTTCCCCGCTGAGCTCGATGGCGAGCCAGTGCTGCTCTGCTGGCTCGAGGGCGAGCGCGAGCTGAACTGGTACCACAAGCTGCCGCACGGCTTCGCGGGCCGCCGCCGGATCGCCTGACCCGATCCCGCGTGAGATCGGGGCCGGGTCGCCTGGTTAATTGGTTTGCCTGGTAATCCGGCGCAGAAGAGGATCTGGTTGTGGAAGTCAGGCCCGCGGGTATTGACGATGCGGCCAGGATCGCTGAGATCCACGTCCTCGGCTGGCAAGGCGGCTACCGCGGCCTGATGCCGCAGGACTATCTGGACGGGCTCGACCCCGCCGATCGACTCTCCTACCGGATGCAGTCGCTACGAGGCCTTGACTGGTCTCGCGGCGGGTGCCTGGTCGTGGGTGCCGGCGATGGCACGCTGGCCGGATTCGCCGACGTCGGCGAGTCTCGTGACGACGACGCGGAGTCGGGCAAAGTCGGCGAGGTTAGAGCGATCTACCTGGCACCTGACTCCTGGGGCAAAGGTCTTGGGCGCGAGCTCATGACAGCTGCGCTGGCGCATCTGGCAAGCCTCGGTTATGACGAAGTCACGCTCTGGGTCCTGGACACGAACGCGCGCGCGAGGCGGTTCCACGAGGCTGCCGGTTTCCGGCCCGATGGCGCGATCAAGATCGATAAGAGCCGGGCGTTCCCGCTTCGAGAGGTGCGCTACCGCCGGTCGCTGGGTTGACCGGCGCCGGCCGACGAACGGGTGACGAGCTCATCACCAATGAGCCGCATCACGCGCCGGCGCTCGTCTCGCTCGAGGCCGTCGATGAAGAGCTCGCCGTGCAGGTGGTCGGTCTCGTGCTGGAGTGCCCTGGCGAGCTCGCCCGTGCCCGTCACGATGACCGGCTGCTGCTGAAGGTTTACCCCGGCGACCGTGACCGTCGCCGGTCTGTGCCGGAGCGCGCTCAGGCCGGGAATCGACAGGCACGCTTCGGGCCCGTAGTCGTCTCCGTTGTGCTCGACGAGCCGCGGATTGATCAGGTAGCCGAGCTGGCCATCCACGTTGTAGGAGAAGGCAGCCAGGCTGGAGCCGATCTGGTTTGCGGCCAGCCCGGCCCGCCCGGGCTCCTGCACGGTGTCGAGGAGATCGTCGATGAGACGGGCCAGGGCGTCGTCGAAGCGCGTCACCCGGTCGCTTGGTGTCCTCAGCACCGGATCACCCAGGTAGCGCAGCGGCCGGACGCTCATGCGTGGTGCTCGCGCTGGCCGCTGTCGGCGGTCAGCTTCGGAAGCCGGTCCGCGACCATCTGGTGCCAGCTGATCTCGGCGAGTACCCGCAGCCGGGCGTGCTCGACAACCAGGTCGTCGGCGACGGTCTGGTCCGGCCAGATGCGCTCGCGATGATGGTCAAGCTGACTCGCCCGTGCTGACAGTACGCGGATCCGGTCCTCGATGTAGCCGCGTAGCGCGTCTTCGCTGAGGTCCCCGCTCATTGTCAGGGCGAGATCCACCGGATCAGGCTGAAGCCTGATCTCCTGGAGTGCCTCAGCGCGGAGCACGCGCAGCTCGCGGTGACCTTCCGCGGTGATGCCGTACACGGTCCGCGCCGGGAACTGGCCGTCCTGCTCGGTCCGCAGCGCCTCGATAAGCCCTTCGGCCGCTAGCCGGTGCAACGCGCTGTACAGGGAACCGGGCTGAACTTCTGACCACGTCTCCGTCCGGTCGATGCGCGCGTCGCGGCGTAGCCGGTGCCCGTACATCGGACCGTGCTTCGCGAGCGCGCCGAGGATGAACAAGCGAGTCGGATTCACTTCACTAGTAAAACACGACTACTCAAATTTGATCGCCCGGACCGGTGTTGCCCTGTCGGTAACTCGGTACCAGGCACATCGTCAGAACTCGCCGATCGAGTCAGGGCGCGCAGTTCCGCGCTCGCTCTCACCAGCTCGGCTTCGCACCGCCTGATAGCCACGTCGGCACGGTCGGGCGTGTCCGGTAGGGACTCGTCCCACTCCGCCCAGCCGCGTGTCCCGTTTCTGAGACCTTCAAGCAGTACCTCGAGCCAGGCAACAGCCGAGGCGGCCATAGCCACCTTTTCGCTCGCGCTCTGGCCAGGGCTTTGTGAGGGCTCCGCTGGCAGGCCTGGCTCGACCAGCTCATCTCCGTCCACAGAGACTGATTCGTTAATTCGGTACGGGGCGTTACGAAATCTCAGCCGCGCGGGAGCGCCAGATAAACTCCGGAGGATGGCGGCTCTGCAGGGCCGAGCCGGCGATGACCGGATTACGGGGGAACAGGCGGCGCTCCGACGAGTGGTGACACTGGTGGCGCACGCGACGCCACCGGCGGAGGTGTTCGCCGCGGTCACCGAGGAAGCCGGCCGGCTGCTCGGGACTGACTTCACGATGATGTGCCGGTACGAGCCGGATGGTGGGGTACGGGTACTTGCCAGGTGGAGCGCCACTGGCACCGCCGTCCCAGTCGACGCCACTGTAAAGCTTGGCGGGCGCAACGCGCACACACTGGTATTCCAGACCAGCCGGCCGGCGCGGATTGACGACTACGCCAGCGCGTCGGGCCCCATCGCCGAGGCTTGCCCGCATGTCTGGCTGGCGCGCGTCGGTTGGCGTGCCGGTGAGCGTAGAGGACAAGCTGTGGGGCGTCATGCTGGCGGGATCTCGCGTGGGACCGCTCCCGGCGGGCAGCGAAGCGCGGCTGGCCGCGTTTACCGAGCTGGCCGCGGCGGCCGTCGCCAACGCCCAGGCCCGGGTGGAACTGCGCGGGTTCGCTGACGAACAGGCGGCACTGCGGCGGGTGGCGACGCTAGTGGCCCGCGCCGCGCCACCGGCGGAGGTGTTCGCCTCGGTCACCGCGGAAGCCGGGCGGCTGCTGAACGCCGATTACGGGACGATGTGCCGGTATGACCCGGACGGCGTGACAGTCGTCGTTGCCAACTGGAGCCCGGCAGGCGCAGACGCGCCCGTCGGCGCCAAGCAAAAGCTCGGCGGGAAGAACCTGCACACTACGATCTTCCAGACCGGCCGGGCGGCGCGGATCGACGACTACGCCTGCGCCTCGGGCTCGGTTGCCGACGCGCACCGCGAGCTTGGCTTGCACGCGGCGGCCGGCGTTCCAGTCAGCGTCGAGGGCCACCTGTGGGGTGTCATGATCGTGGCATCACGGCGCACGGTGCCGCTGCCGGTCGGCACCGAGGCGCGGCTGGCCAGGTTTACCGAACTGGCCGCGACCGCGATCGCCAACGCCGAGGCGCAGGTAGCCTTGGCCGCTTCGCGTGCGCGGATTGTGACTACCGCCGATGCCACCCGCCGCCGCATCGAACGCAACCTGCATGACGGTGCCCAGCAGCGCCTCGTCTCGCTGGCCTTGGACCTGCGCGCCGCCGAGGCAACCGCCCCCCGTGGCGCTGAGGAGCACGTGCATCATCTCGATGAAGTGGCCGCCGGGCTAGACGGCGTTCTCGAGGACCTGCGTGAGATCGCACGCGGCCTGCATCCCGCCATCCTGACCGAGGGCGGTCTGCGCCCGGCGCTGAAGACGCTCGCCCGCAGATCCGCCGTGCCGGTCCACCTCGATGTCCAACTCGAAGGGCGGCTGTCAGAGGCGGTCGAGATCGCCGCGTACTACACGGTCGCCGAAGCTCTGACCAACACCGCCAAGCACGCCCGCGCCACCGCCGCCGACATCGAGGTGGCCGAAGATGACGGCGTCCTTCACATACTCATCCGCGACAACGGCCAGGGCGGCGCCGACGTCAGCCACGGCTCAGGCCTCATGGGGCTGCGGGACCGAGCTGAAGCGCTGGGCGGCCACCTCCGGGTCCGCAGCCCATCCGGCGCAGGCACCACCCTGGAGATCGAGCTGCCGCTCCACGATCCCAGTGACCTGCCGCTACTCCCCGGAGCCACCGACCGCAGGCAGCGACGATGACGCACGACATGAAACAGGCCTGTCCCTCATAGTGAGGAACAGGCCTGCGACCTGGTCGGGGTGGCCGGATTTGAACCGGCGGCCTCTTCGTCCCGAACGAAGCGCGCTGCCAAGCTGCGCTACACCCCGCTGACCGCCCGAGAAGTCTAGCTGATCCCGGCTACCAGCGTGAGCAGCGTAGCCTCCGGACGGCAAGAGAAGCGAACCGGGGCAGTCGGGGCAGTCCCGAGACCTGCCGACACATGCAGCCATGGCTGTGCCGCTGAGCGTGCGGCAGGGAACCGGTGCAGGCCGCTGACCATGTCGGTGCTGATCCCGCAGTTCGTGACCAGCGCTCCGTAGCCGGGCAGGCAGACCTGGCCGCCGTGCGTATGTCCGGCTAGCAGCAGATCGAAGCCATCAGCGGCAAACCGGTCAAGCACGACCGGCTCCGGCGAGTGCATAACGCCGATGCGCAGGTCAGCAGCTGCGTCGGTGGCACCGGCCACAACGTCGTACCTGTCGCGGCCGATATGCGAGTCATGCACCCCTGCCACTTCGATGTCATGCTCGCCGACCTTGATCCGGCCTCGCCTGTTGTTCGCGTCGAACCAGCCGGCGCTCTCCATGCTCTCGCCGAGTTCCCGCCAGGGCAGGTCGGGTGATTCGCGGTCGTGATCACCGGAGCTTGGCCCTCGCAGGTAGCGCAGCGGGTTCTTCATCTTGGGCGAGTACAGGTCGTTGGAGCCGAACACGAACACGCCGGGCCTGTCGAGCAGCGGGCCTAGCGCCGTCAGGAACGGCTGCACGGCATGCTGGTGCGCGATCGAATCGCCAGTATTGACCACAAGGTCGGGCTCAAGCGAGTCGAGCGTCCGCAACCAGGACAGCAGCCGGTGGCGGCCGGGTGTCAGATGAACGTCGGAAATGTGCAGGATGCGCAGCGGCTGTGAGCCGGCCGGCAATACCGGCACTTCGTAGCGGCGCAGGGCGAACCAGTTCCGCTCGATCACGGACGCATAACCGAGGCCCGCGGCACCGACGAGTAGGCCAGCCTTCAGGAGGGTTCGCGCTCGCATGCACACATGGTGCCATGTCCGTAGCACTGGACGGGCCCTGCACCCCTGGCGCGTCCGCGTGCCCCTGACCGAGCCAGCCACGCCAGGCGGCAGGATAGTGCCATGCCAACTCTGAAGGACCAGCTGAGAACCGACCTCACCACCGCGATGAAGGCACGGGACGAAACGCGCACGCGCACGCTCCGGATGGCACTGACCGCGATAACTAATGAAGAAGTATCCGGCGTAGCCCATGACCTGACAGATGAGGAAATAACCAAGATCCTCACGAGGGAGGCCAAGCGGCGTCGCGAGGCCGCCACGGCGTTTGCCGATGCGGGCCGCGACAACCAGGCCGAGGCCGAGCGGGCCGAGGAACAGATATTGGCCAGTTATCTGCCTGCCCAGCTCAGCGACGACGAGCTGGCCACGCTGGTGGCTGCGGCCATCGCCGAAACCGGCGCGTCAGGTCCCGCCGGGATGGGACAGGTGATGAAGGTCGTGACCCCCCGGGTGGCAGGCCGGGCCGAAGGCAGCAGGGTGGCCGCCATGGTCAGGAGCAGGCTGGCGGGCTAGCCCGCCAAGTCGCATCCGCGGCACCGTCCAGCTCAGCCGCTGCCCGCACTCTTCATCTCGGTGGCCAGCTAGCTCGGTGGCCAGCTAGCTCAGTGGCCAGGCGGCGGAGTCGGTCCGCCGCCTGGACCAGGACCACCGCCCTTGCCAGGACCACCGCCCTTGCCAGGACCACCGCCCTTGCCGGGCTTTTTGTGGCCGAAGGTCTTGGGAGGTCCGAGGCCGTTGCCCTCGCTGAAGTACGAGGCCGGCGGGTAGACGAACGGCACGTCGGGGCCAAGTGGCACGCGCAAGAAGGTGTACTGCCAGGTCGCAGCGGGCGCCATGTCGCCGTACATCTGGCCGGGACAGGTCGGGCCACTCAAGGGGTCCCGGTAGCAGGAGCCGGACCCGATCATCGTGTACTTGGTCGGGTTCACCGGATTGAACACTGATGTATACGAGGCGAGTGTCGGCGTGTAGCCGGCGAATGCCGCGAAGTAGCCGTCGTTCGCGGTGCCGGTCTTGCCCGCCACGTGGAGACCCGGAATGTCGCGGTTGGCTGCGGTCCCGCCTGACTGGTCTAGCACGCCTTGCAGGATGTAGTTAGCCGCGTCCGCGACGCCCTTGGACATGTCCCGGTGGCAGCTGGCAGGGTGCACCGGCAACTGCTGGTGAGTGACCGCGACCTCGATCTTGGTGATCGCCTGCGGGCTGCAGTACCAGCCGCGGGCCGCGACGGATGCGTACGCCGCCGCCATGCTCATCGGCGACACTCCGACCGACCCGAGTGTGAAGCTCGAGTAGTTATACGCCGGCAGCCCGTTAGTGCCGAGCGCGTGGTCATACTTCATCAGCGACGTACCGTCGGCCCTGGTCATGCCCATGTCCACCGCGGTCTTGACCACGTTGCACAGGCCCACCTGGTTTTCCAGGTTGTAGAAGTAGTTGTTGACCGACTGGACGGTGGCCTCATTGAGCTGCCATACCTCAGAGCCCTTGAAAGCCGCCTCGGCGTTGTAGACGGGCTTTTGGGTGACGGCGTAGTGGCCGTCGCAGGTCGGGAACGGAGGGAATGTCTCCGGGTTCTGGATCTTGATCGTGTGGCCGAACGGAATGCCCTGCTTCAGCGCCGTGATCAGCGTGAAAATCTTCGACGACGAACCCGTTTGCACGCCGTCCTGATCACCGCCGTACTGCAGATTCACCGCGTAGTCGATCTCGTCCTGCCCTGGCCCGCGGCCGTAGGTGCGGTTGACCGCGATGGCCCGCACATCGCCAGTACCCGGCTGAATCAGCACCTCGGTATCGGCATTGTGGTTAGGGTTCACCGCCGTGTTGTCGGGCGGCTCGACGTAGTCGACGGCGCGGTCAGCGACTAGCTGGTCCTTCATGTTCAGCGTGGTATAGATGGCCAGCCCGCCGGTGTTCTGGATATCGGCCCAGACTGCGGGGTATTGCAGCTTCAGCGCGTGCTCGGTGTAGTCGCAGAAAAACGCCGACTTGGCCACCGACGGGCTCGCGCAGCCGACGTTCACCGGCGCGGCCGACGGCTTCAGGTCGAGCGGCGTCTTCTCGGCCGCCAGCGCCGCCGGCTTGGACACGTAGTGCAGCTGCCACATCCGGGTGAGCACCTCGGCCCGCCGCTGCAGCGCGGCGGCCGGGTGGGCGAACGGGTCGTATTGAGTAGGCGACTGCACGATGCCAGCTAGCAAGGCCGCCTCGGGCAACGTCAGACGTGACGCGCTCTTGCTGAAGTAGGTCCGCGCGGCGACCTGGATGCCATAAGCGTGGTTGTCGAAGTAGGCGACGTTCAGGTATGAGGTCAGCAACTGCTGCGGACTCAGCTCGTGCTCGACGGTGACGGCCAGCCGGAGTTGCTGGATCTTGCGCTGCAGGTTGGGCGCGTACGCCTGCTCCGCAGCCACTTGATTGTTGCCCGCCTGCAGCACCTTGACGTTCTTGACGTACTGCTGGGCGAGCGTCGAAGCGCCCTGGAGTTGCGTGCCGCTCCCGGTGCTGACCAGCGCACGCAGTGTGCCACGCGGGTCAAGTGCGCCCTGACTGTAGAAAGAGTCATCCTCGATTGCCACGATCGCGTTGCGCATCACTGGCGCGATCTGCTTGAAGGTAACCGGCACCCGGTACACGTCGTACGGGTAGAAGTAGGCGATCGCCTTGCCTTCAGAGTCGTAAAGGACTGACCTCGCCGGCGCTGCGCCGAGCGTGCCGACCTGCAGCGTGTCGAATGTATTGGCAGCGTCACGCACTGCAATGCCGGTGATGCCCACGACCGGAAGGGCGGCAGCCGCGATCAGCAATGCAGCTACAACGGTCGCCAGGACCAGACGCGGGATCGTTCGCCCTACCAACGCGCCGGCGCGGCGCCCCGTGGTTTGCACCCGCCCAGGCTACGCTGCAAGTGCAACTGGCAGCCACAGGACGAGCCGGCGGCGCTGCGGTTCGGTCCGCTGACGTGAGCAACGTCCCATTGATCCGTGCCCTTGGTAGCTGAACGTCACCGACCAAGTGCCATTAGTAGCCGTTTCCTCGCATCGCAGGGAATCGGACCGAGTGCGGGCAGTGTAGCCAGTGGTCGCTCGCGCCTCCATAGCTCAACTGGGCTATTCAGGAATGGGCCGGCTGGGGGCTAGCGCTGCGCGCCGGACTTCCGTAAGTTACTCTTCCGCGACCATCACTCGCCGGAGCCTGTCGCCCCGAGTCGGCTCCGGACCGCAACTGAACGCCACCCGGGCGTGATCACCCCCCGCGGGCGTGACGATCAGAGGAGCTGGACCACATGTGGATCACGGACTGGACTGCGCGTGCCGCGTGCAAGGGAACGGACCCGGACGAGCTGTTCGTCCAGGGCGCGGCGCAGAACCGGGCCAAGCTGATCTGCCGCGGCTGCCCGGTCAGGACGGAATGCCTGGCCGACGCTTTGGACAACCGGATTGAGTTCGGCGTCTGGGGCGGGATGACTGAGCGTGAGCGCCGCGCGCTGCTCCGCCGCCGCCCGGACGTCACGTCCTGGCACGATCTGCTGGAGAACGCGCGCAACCACTACGAGCGCACCGGGGATGAGCTCGTCGCAAGCTAAGACCTTCAGGCCGGGAACGCGCTAGACGCGGGCCGCGGCCGTACCAAATCGAGGCAGCCACAAGGTGGTAAACGGCTGCCTCGACTCGGCGCGTCCCCGCCCTCGCAGCCTGGGCCAAGACACAACCAGCGAGTGCTCATACGCAGTGCTTCGTCGCGCCCCCGATGACGCGTGGCAAGCCCTTTACGGCTAGACCTGGCATGTCAGGTCGCGGTAGGTGCTA